>Ga0070731_10000143_pt1 | contig 130330 bp, 137 predicted proteins | sample Coa_R1_2_FD_66448 | JGI IMG/M metagenome (GOLD analysis project Ga0070731, IMG submission 66448) | Surface soil microbial communities from Centralia Pennsylvania, which are recovering from an underground coalmine fire - Coalmine... | ecosystem: Environmental > Terrestrial > Soil >... | reverse complement strand
GACGATCCGGTGCGGCGCGAGGCCCAGGCGCGCGCACGCGTCCTGCAGCGCGCGGAGCACCGCGAAGTCCCCGCAGCCGGGGCACCAGGTGGCCCGCTCGGCCGCGAAATCCTTGTGGGTCAGGACGGCGGCCATAGCCCCGCCTCGATGTCCGCGGGCCGGAACGGCAGGCCGTCGTAGCGCCGCAATCCCGTGACCTTCTCATGGCCGCCGACGTGACTGCGCACCAGGCTCGCGACCTGGCCCGTCGCGTTGTGTTCGACGACGACGACGCGGCGGGCCCGCGCGACCTCCGGGCCGATCTCGTGTGCGGGAAACGGCCAGAGGCAGCGGATCTGCAGAAACCGCACCGGCCGGCCGCCCCCGCGAAGGCGCGCCGCCGCCTCGCGGATCGGCCCGCAGGGCGAGCCGAGCGAGATCACCAGCACGTCGCCTTCTCCTTCGACGACCGTGCCGGCGGCGTGCCGCCACACCTCCCGCGTCTTGCGCAGCCGTTTGTCGACCATCGCGCGGCGGACCTCGGGATCTTCCACGTCGATCACGCCGCGATGGTCGTGGGCGTCTCCGCTGCTGAGGAACCGGGTGCCCGGCTGGCCCGGCACCGCGCGGGGCGAGATCCCGCTCGCCGTGAGCGCGTACCGTTCGTAGGTCTCCCCGAGCCTGACCGCGTCCGCGTCGGTGAGGCGCTCGCCCCGGTCGATCCGCACCTCGTCGAGCGGCAGCCGCGCGGCGGTGGAGCGGGCGAGCACCAAGTCCTGATCAACGGCGACGATGACCGGGCACTGGAAGCGCTCCGCGAGGTTGAACGCGAGCGCCGTATCGGCGAAGCATTCCTCGAGCGAACCGGGCGTGAGGACGATCCGCGGAAACTCTCCGTGCGACGCGTACACCATATGGAGGAGGTCGCTCTGCTCGTGCTTCGTCGGCATCCCGGCGCTCGGGCCCGGCCGTTGGGCGGCGACGATCACGGCCGGGATCTCGGCCATGCCGGCGAGGCCCATCGTCTCGGTCATGAGCGAGAGGCCCGGGCCGCTCGTGGCGGTCATCGCGCGCACGCCGGCATACCCGGCGCCGATCACGGCGCCGAGCGCCGCGATCTCGTCCTCCGTCTGGATCGCGGCGCCGCCGACGGCCGGAAGGTGTGCCGCCATCCACTCGAGGACGTCGCTCGCCGGCGTGATCGGGTAACTCGCGTAGAGCCGGCAGCCCGCCGCGAGCGCCCCGAGCGCGATCGCGTCGTTGCCGGAGAGCAGCCAGCGGCCGGCGGCGCGGGTGCGCGGGAGGCCCGCGGCGCGGGTGTGTCCGGCGAGGTGCTCGCCGGCGTGGCGCCATCCGGCGTCCACGGCGGCGGTGTTCTGCTCCTGCACGCGGGCGCTCTTGTCGTCGAACCGCCGGCGCACGGTCTCCCGCATCGCCGCCGCGTCGACGCCCAGCAGGCGGGCGGAGACGCCGAGGGCGACGATGTTCTTCATGATCGGGCCGCCGAGATCACGCGCCAGCGCGGTAAACGGCACCGGGCATGCGATGGCGCCGTTCGCCGCGGCACCGTCGCCGGCGGTCCCCGCCGGTCCGGCGCGGCCGTCATCGATGAGCAGGAGCCCGCCCGGACGAAGCGCCGGGCCGTGGCGGCGGGCCGTCTCGTCGTCGAGCGCGATCACGCAGTCGAGCGCGTCGGCGCGCGCGTGGACGGGGGCGTCGGCGGCCCGCACCTCGTACGAGGTTGGCCCGCCCTTGATGATCGGCGGAAAGAGCCGGAAGGTGTGCACGTGCGCGCCGGCGCGGGCCGCGGCGCGCGCGAAGATCTCGCCGGCCGAGTCGACGCCTTCGCCGGTCTTGCCGCCGATGAGCCAGGCGATGTCCCGCATCAGGCCGGCGCCTCCCGGCCGCGGTCCGGCGCCGTCCGGTGGCCGAGCGCCTCGGACACGCGGCGCGCCGTGTCGAGCACCTGCTCGACGAGGGATGCGGCGCGCGCGCGGGGCAGCCGCGCGGCGGGGACGGACACGCTCAGCGCCGCGACGACGCGCCCGCGATAGTCCCGGACCGGCGCGGCAACGCAGCGGATGCCGTCCTCGAACTCCTCCTCGTCCGTGGCGTACCCCCGCCGGCGGACCTCTTCGAGCTCGCGCTCGAGCGCCGCGGTGGACGTGATGGTCTTCGACGTGTAGCGCTTCAGCGGCCGCGCGGCGACGAGCGCGCGCTGCCCGGCCCCGGCATAGGCCAACAGCACCTTGCCGACGGCCGTGCAGTGCGCGGGACAGCGCCGTCCGACCTGCGAGTACAGACGCAGCGGCCGCGGGCTCTCCACTTTGCCGATAAAAATGGCTTCGGCTCCGTCGAGGACGGCGAGGTGGACGGTCTCTTCCGTCACGGCGCCGAGCGCCTCGAGCGCGGGCATCGCGCGGGCGGGCAGGTCGAGCGCGTCGAGCGCGTGGCTGCCGATGTGGAAGACGCGCAGGCTCAGGCGGTAGCGGCCCGTGCCGGGATCGCGCACCAGGTAACCGTGATGCTCGAGGGTCGCGCAGAGCCGGTGCACGGTGCTCTTGCCCAGCCCAAGGCGGCGGCTGAGCTCGGTGATGCCGGTGCCGCGGATGTCGCCGCCGACGTTCTCGAGGATGCCGAGCGCGCGGCCCACGGCCGTCACGACATAGCGGCGCTTGCCGGTCTCGGCCGCCCGCCGTGAACGGCGGACGTCGGCCGGCTTCAATTTCATGGTGGCCGGCCGCCTGTCGGCCGGCTTTAATCTTATGATGGCCGGCCGCCTGTCGGCCGGCGCAGCGCCGTTCCGGCGGGCGCGTTTGGCGGGCCCCGGCCGCGCGGCCCGCCTCACCGCGGGGCCTCCGCGGCCGCGCCTCTTGCGACCGCCGCCGTCTCCATGGCCTTGACGAGCCGGTACACCGTCCGGAGCGCCGGCACCGGGACGCCGGCCCGGTCCGCTTCGGCGATCAGCGCGCCGGTCAGCGTCTCGATCTCGGTGGGACGCCCGCGGTCGATGTCCTGCTTCATCGAGCCCTGATGGGTGTGGCCGGATCCCAGGGCGCGGTGTTCGTCGACCACCGTCATCGGGTCGGCGGCGAGGACGATGCCCCGCGCCGCCGCCACGGCTTTGCCTTCCTCGACGAGCGCCCGCAGCAGCGCGTATGTGTCAGGATGCGCGTACACGTCGGCCAGACGCAGCCCGGTCACAACGGGCAGCGGGTTCACGGCGGCGTTGAAGATCAGTTTGCTCCAGATCACGCCGCGCGGGTCCCCGACGACGTGGCTTTCCAGTCCGGCCCTCGTCAGCAGATCGCTCCACCCGCGCGCCTGCGACAGGTCCGCATGATGCGGGCCGAGCCAGGTCGGACCGACTTCCGCCTGCGCGATCTCGCCGGGGGCCGTCACCTCGCCGGCGTTCATCGTGACGCCGTGGCAGATCGGCTGCGGGCAGGCCGATGCGATCGTCTCGGCGTTGCCGAGGCCGTTTTGCACGGTCAGGATCACGGCGCCGTCGAAGAGCGCGCGCGCTCCGGTCGCCGCCGCGCGCGTGTGCGGGCCTTTGACCGCGACCAGGACGTGGGTGAAGGCCCGGCCGGCCAGCGCCGCGGGGTCCGACGCGGCGCTGGCCGGCCGGGCTTCGATCGTCTCGTCGACCCGTCCGGCCTCGCCGAGCGGCGCGCGCACCGCGACCCGGAGCCCGCGCGCGGCGATCGCCTGCACGTGCGCCGACCAGGTGTCGAGCACCGCCACCTCGCACACCCGCGCGAGCCGGGCGGCGAAGATGCCGCCGACGGCGCCGCACCCGAGAACGAGGACGCGGGCGGTCACCCGGGCACCTCGTACCCCTTGCCGAGATAGGCCGAGCGCACGTCGGGGTGCGCCAGCAGCTCGGTCGGCCGTCCGCGCAGCACGATGCGGCCGCGCTCCATGACGCAGACGCGGTCTGCGATCGACAGCGCCGCCTTGACGTTTTGCTCGACCAGCAGCACGGTCAGCCGCTCGCGCACGCGGAGCGTCACGAGCGTCTGCATGATCTCGCGCACGAGGCGCGGGGCGAGGCCAAGCGACGGCTCGTCGAGCATCAAGACGCGCGGGCGGGACATCAACCCGCGCGCGATCGCCAGCATCTGCTGCTCGCCGCCGCTCAGGTTTCCGCCCACTCTCCGCAGCATCTCGGCGAGACGCGGGAAGACCGCGAGCGGGCCGGCGAGATCCATCCACAGCCGGCGGCGATCCCGCCAGTACCGGTGGTAGGCGCCGAGGAGGAGGTTTTCGCGGACGGTCAGCGTGGAAAAGATCTGCCGCCGCTCCGGGACGAGGGCGACGCCGCGCGCGACGATTTCCTCCGCGGCCCGGCCGTCGAGCCGCTCTCCCGCCAGCGCGATGTGTCCCGCGGCGGCCGGATACACCCCGGCGATCGCGCCGAGCAGCGTCGATTTGCCGGCGCCGTTCGGTCCGATCAGCGCGAGAATCTCCCCCGGCATCACGTCCAAGTCGACGCCGTGGAGGATCTCCGCGCCGCCGCGCCGGGCGACCAGACCGGACACGGCGAGGAGCGCCCGGCCCGTGCCGGACGCGTCCTCGGTCACCGCGGCGGCCCGAGAGGTCACGGCGACGATTCCCGCTGCCGGCCGTCGCGCGGTCCGCCGCCGCCGCGATCCGCCGCGTCGGCGTCGTCGCCGAGGTACGCCGCGACCACATGGGGGTCGCGCTGCACGTCCGCCGGCCGGCCTTCCGCGATCTTCTTGCCGTAATCCAGCACGATCACCCGGTCGGCCGCTTCCATGACGACGTCCATGTTGTGCTCGATCACGAGGAACGTGACGCCGGCGTCGCGCAGGCGCCCGACGAGCCGCACGAGATGGCGCGTCTCCTCCGCGGTAAGGCCCGCCGCGGCCTCGTCGAGGAGCAGCACGTCCGGGCGCGCGGCGAGGGCCCGGGCGATCTCGAGGAGGCGCTGCCGCCCGACCGGCAGGTCTCGCGCCGGATCGGTCGCCTGGGGGCCGAGCCCGACGAGGTCGAGCACGGCGCGGGCGGCCGCCGTGACGTCCCGATCCTCGCGATGGACCGCGGGGAGCGCCAGTGCGCTCTCGAGGAACCCGGTCCGCGTCCATCGGTGGCACCCGACCATGACATTTTCCAGCACCGTCATCTCGCCGAAGACCACGTGGTTTTGGAACGTCCGCACGACCCCGGCCGCGGCGATGCGCGACGGCGGGAGGCCCGCGATCGGCCGCCCGCGGTACCGGACGGCGCCGGCGCTCGGCGTGAGAAATCCCGTCATCACGTTGAACAGCGTCGTCTTGCCGGCGCCGTTCGGCCCGATAATGGCGACGATCTCAGCCGGCGCGACGTCGAACGAGACGTCCTCGAGAGCGGTCACCCCGCCGAAGCGCCGCGTCAGGCCGTCGATCGCAAGCAGGGTCTCCGTCATGCGCGCGCCCCGTCCGCGGGTTCCGCCTCCGCCTGGCCGGGCACCGCCGTCGGACGTCCCTTGTCGTGGAGGAGGCGGCGAAGATCCAGCCCGCCGCGCACGATCCCGGCCGGGAAGAAGATCATGATCAGGACCAGGACGATGCCGTAGATCGCGGTCTGGTACTCGCCGCCGACGCGCGGAAAGATTCGCGGCATCTCCGCCCGGACGGCCTGGTCCAGCAGCGTCACGGCGGCCGCGCCGAAGAGGCCGCCCCAGATGTTGGTCAGCCCGCCGACTACCGCCATGATGAGGAAGAACAGGGACGCGTAGAGCGCGAACGGCGACGGAGAGATGAAGTGGATGTAGTGGGCGTACAAGGCGCCGGCCGCGCCCGCGTAGGCCGCGCTCAGGACGAACACGCGCATCTTGTAGCGCGACACGTCGATCCCGAGCGCGGCCGCGCCGACTTCGCTGCCGAGGATCGCGCGCAGCGCCCGGCCGGTGCGGTGGGCGGCGACGTTGCGCGCCACTACGAGCGCCACGACCGCCGCCGTCCAAATGACATAGTAGTAGTCCCGGTCCGTGACAAGCCGCCGGCCGCCGACTGCGAGCCCGGGGATGTCGCGCAGCCCGCTCGCCCCGCCGGTCAGCGAAACGAGCTGGATCATCAGGACGTTCACGATGACCCCGACGCCGAGCGTGGCGAGGACGAAGAACACGTCCGCCAGCCGCAGCGCCGGCAGCCCCACGATGTAGGCGGTCACCGCGACGAGGGCGACCGCGCACGGCATCGCGAGCCACGGCGACCAGCCGAGATTCCGGGCGAGCAGCGCCGAGGCGTACGCGCCCAGGCCGTAAAATGCCGCCTGGCCCAACGATACCTGGCCGCTCGTCCCCAGCAGCACAAGCCCGAGCGTCACGATCGCGTAGAGGCCGACCGTGTTGAAAAGCGCCAGCACGTAGGTCGAAGGCGCCAGCGCCGGCACGATCGCAAGGGCGGCGGCGAGGGCGGCGAGGCCCGCGAGGTCGCGGCTCACACCCGTCTCCGCCCGGCGCTCTGCAGGAGCCCTTCGCGCTGCAGCGAGAGGACGGCGAGGAGCAGCGCGAACGTGATGGCGCTGCCGTACCCGGGCGCGAGGTACCCGGTGACGAGCGATTCGATCATACCGACGACGTAACCGCCCAGCACCGCGGCCGGCGCGTTCGTCAGGCCGCCGATCACGGCCGCCACAAACCCTTTCAATCCGAGCCCCAACCCCATGTCGTAGGTGGCGCCGCTGATCGGGGCGATGACGATGCCCCCCACCGCGCCGATGCCCGCGGCGACCGTAAAGGCGAACAGCGCCATCCGCCGCGGGCTGATCCCCACGAGCCGGCTCGCGAAGGCATTGTCGGCGCAGGCGCGCACCGCGGCGCCCGGCAAGGTCCGCGCGAAGAACATGAATAGGGCGATGACGACGACGATCGAGAGGCCGACGGCCCAGATGGCCTGGCGCCCCAGCACGCCGCCCAGGACCACGAGTGGATCGCCCGGTGTGAACTCCGGCAGGGAGTAGGGGTCGGCCCCCCACAGCATCAGCGCGAGCCCTCGGAAGGCCATCGAGACGCCGAAGGTAATGATGATGAGCGTGAGGGGGTGGCTGCCGAATGCGGGCTCGATCGCGAGCCGCTCCATCAGCGCGCCGAGCAGGCACGCGGCCGCGACCGCGGCGGCCGCGGCCGGTGCGAGCGGGACGTGCGCGGCGAGCAGCGCGGCACACAGCATCGCGCCCAGCATGGCGAACTCACCCTGGGCGAAGTTGAGGATCCCGGTGATGTTGTAGATGATGACAAAGCCGAGCGCGACCAGGGCGTAGATACTGCCGATCGTCACGCCGGAAAGGACGAGCTGCGGGAGGAGGTCAAGCACGGCCGGTCGCGGGCGGGTTCACCGTCCGCTCTTCATCCTCCACTTATTTCCAGATCGCCCAGTTGCCGTTCTTGATGACGATCAGCACCATGTCTTTTGTCGTCAGCCCGTTATGGTCTTCGGGTGACATGTTGAAGACCCCGCCGGTGCCGACAAAGCCGCGCAGGTGCTCGACGTAGTCGCGGATCTTGCCTCGGTCGGGACCGACGTGCCGGATCGCGTCGGCGAGCACCGTCAGGCCGTCGAACGCATGGCCGCCGAAGGTGCTTGCGGCGTAACGGTTCGCCGCCTCGAAGTCGCGCGCGTATTTTTCGAGGAGCGCTTTCTGCGGGTCACCGGCCGGCAGTTGGCCCGCCACCAGAAGCTTGCCCGACGGGAAGACCACGCCCTCCGCGGCGGCGCCGGCCAGTTGGATGAACGCCCGGTTGGCGACCCCGTGGCTCTCGACGATTGGGACACGGATGCCGAGCTGCCGGATGTTCTTGGCGGCGATCGATGCGGTGGGCGGCGTGCTCCACACCACCATCGCGCCGGGATTCTTAGTCCGCGCGCGCGCGACCAGCACGCTCAGATCCGTATCGGTGGCCGCGAACGGCTCCGTGTCGACCAGCGTGATCCCCTGGTGGAGCCCGTAGGTCCGAAGCGCGACCAGCCCGTCCTGACCGAAGTCGTCGTTCCGGTAGAGGAACGCGAAGGTCTTGGTATGCAGGGCTGCAAGATATTCGAGCGCCTTCAGCGCGGCCGTCGCGTTCCGCTGAGGCATCTGGAAGACCCACGCGCGCGTCGGCACGGTGAGGGTCGTGCTCGCCGCGAGGGACATGAACGGGACATCGGCCTGGATCGCGTAATCGGCCATCGCCTGGGACTCCGGGCTCGTGGTCCCGCCCACGAACGCGATCACATTGTCCTCGGTGACGGCCTTCTTGGCGAGGAGGACGGCCTTGGTGGGATCCGACTCCGTGTCGTACGTGATCACCTGGACGGGCCGGCCGGCCAACCCGCCGGCCGCCGTCCATTGGGCCTGCAACATCCGCGCGGTGTCCTGCTCCGGCTTTCCGAGCGAACTCGCCGGTCCGGTCACCGCCGTGATCACCGCGATCTTGATCGGCGCGCCTTGGCCCGCGACCGGCGCCGCCGGCGCGACGATCGCCGCCGCCACCACCGCCGCGAGTCCGGCCACTGCCAGCCGGGACGTCCATCTACCTATCATCTGCGTCACCCCCCGTGTCCCAAGCGATCTCCCGTACGCTCTTCGACCTCGCGGAATTATCATGGTAGGGCCGAGGCCGCGATCTCGGTCAGGTCCTTCACCTCGAGGCGCCCGTCCGCGGCCGCGATGCGGCGGAGGTGGGCGCCGCACAAGAGCGAGGTGGTGACCACCGTGCAGCCGGAGGTCAAGACGTCCGCGGCCTGCCGAAGACGCTTGCGTCCCCACCACGTCGCCTGTTCGGGAAACGCTTCCGGCGCGCCCGCCGCGGCGCCGCAGCAGTAGAGGTACTCGCGGCGGAGATTAGTTTCACGGACCCGCAGGCCGGGGATCCGTGCGAGGATCTCACGCGGCGGATCGATCACTTTGCCGTAGCGGCCGAGGTGGCAGCCGTCGAGCAGCACTACCTCCTCGTCCACCGGCCGCTCGAACGCCAGACGTCCCTCGCGCAGGAGGTCGGCGACAAACGGCACGATATGCGTGAACGGGAACCGGGGACGCTGCGCCGGGCCGTAGTGCTTGGGCGGGGCGGTCCAGGCTTGGTACCCGGTATCGTCCACGGTGACCGCGCGGCCGATGCGGCCGCCGTCCGCCATCCGCGTGATCTTGTCGATCGCGGCGCGGTTGAGATCGAGATAGCCGCGCACGTCGCCGGCAGCGAGCACCGGCATCGCGGTGGCGATCTCTTCCTCGCCGAGCGTGCCCACCGTGAACCCGGCGGCGCGGATCAACCGGACCGCCGCCCCGAGCGCGGGCCAGAGCGTGCGGTCGTAGGGCGCGCGGGCATCGAGCAGCAGCAGCACGTCCGCCCGGCCGCCGCGGCTCAGATCGACGATCTCCGCGCCCGCGGCCTCGATCCACCGCGCGGCGTGCGATTTTGGATCCCCGGTCGCCGTTCCCCCGGCCAGCAGGCGCTGGGCGAGCGTGCGGAGGCCTTCGGGGACGATCTCCCACCCGTGCCGGTCGAACAGCCATTTCCGTTCCGCCAGCAGGATCCCGTGAAGGTCCCACACCTCGCGCGGCAGCGGCATGAACTCCTTCATCAGCGGCACGCGGTTGCGGGAAAAGCACAATTCCTGGCAGCCGCTGCAGAGGAGGCACGTGTAGACGACCTCCTGCGCGCGGCGGTCGTCCGGAGCCACCTGCAGCCCGTCCGCGAGATCGCGCGCGAGCATGGCGCGGCCGTACGCGGTGTAGGCTTCGTGACGGTAGTAATCCCACGTGGGGCAGACCGGCTCGTTGAAGATGTCGCGCCGCCACTCGGATTCCCCGTACGCTTTGCGGTACGGCTCGGTGAGCGTCAGGATGCCGCGCTGCATCTCCTCGGTGCACAGCCGGCACGTGTAGCACTCGTAGAGGTTGATGCCCTTTGCCTCGATCTCGGCGCGCAACTCGGCCCCGCGAACGGACGGCCGGGGCTCGCCGCGCCCGGGCGCGGGGATCGTGCGTTGTCCTCGCGCGCGCGGCGGGGCTTTCCGGATCCGCGGCCGGCGCCGGCTCATCGGGCTCGGCCCCGCCGCCGGCCCGCTCCGGAACGGGAAGCGCGGACGGTCGCCCGCCTCGGCCCCCCGGCCCTGCGTGCCGGCCCGGTCGCGCGGGTGCGCGCGGTCCCGACAGGCCGGGGGGTGGTGCCGCGGATGCCGTTTTTGCCGGGGGCGATGATCTCGTTGGGGTCGAGGGCCCGTTTGATCTGCCCGCACACCGCCTGAAACACCGGATCCAGGCGCCGCATCGTATGGTCCATGAACGCGACGTTGGTTCGGTACGGCAGGTAGCCCGCGTCGCAAAAGGCGTCGGTAAGCTCCCGGTAGCAGGCCATCGCGCGCGGCATCTCGTCGGGCTGCTTGTGCAGGAGCATCATGACGTGGTGCTGGTCGCGGGAGGCCGCGATGAATTCCCCGATGTAGTCGAATCCGTGCTTCCAGAAGATCGGCCGCGCGATCTCCATGTGCTTGCGGGCTTCCTCGCCGAACAGCGGCACGACCGGCGCGACGAAGGCGTTGCCGCCCCCGCGCCACGAAAGGCGGCTGTACTCGATCATCGACGGCACGCCCGTCATGTTGCGGACCTTGTGGTCCCAATACGGGCTCTGCCGGGCCGCGTCCACGTCGAGGAGCGTCGCCTGCGGCAGGTCGGCGGCGGCCCGCCGGCGCACCGTCTCCGCCAGTTCGTTCACGACCGGCTCTGAGCCGTACAGGCACCCCGCGATGTTCCAGATGCCGAGCATCCGCCTACGCGCCTCGTTCCGGATCCAGTCCTCCGGCACCGGCCGCGTTCCACCGGTCAGGTCGCGCGGGTATTCCGCCTCCGCCGCCAGGGCGAGCAGGGCGTGCGCGACCACGACCGCGCTCGGAAGCAGATGCGAGACCTTGAGCGGCCGCAGAAAGTCCATGATCGCGACGATATCGTCTTCGTGATCGCAGGTCATAAGAATCGGACGGTAGGCCGGAGGCTCCGGCATCAGCCAGATGCCGAGCCGCGTCACGATCCCGTAGTTGCTCGCGGTAAAGAGCCCGTCGAGGTAGGGGCCGTAGCCCCACTTGAAGATGTGCCAGGTCCGCGACCCCGGCAGCGCTCCGGACCCCGTGCGGAGCAGCCGGCCATCCGGCAGCACGACTTCCATGCCGCACGAGAACAGGAAGTGCTCGCCGTACGGAGTGTAACCGACGCCGCGTTCCACGGTGTTGCCGAGCGGCCCGGCTCCCGGCGCGGTGGCCGGCGGATCGAGCCACAGCGGCAGGTTGTGGTCGCGAAGGTGCTTGTACAGCTGCGCGTAGGTGACGCCCGGCTCGACGACCGCGTAGGCGAGCTTTTCGTTGACCTCGAGGATGCGGTTCATCCGTCCCAGGTCGAGCACCACGTTGCCGGGTTCCACCGCCATCATGCGGCCGTAGGCGATGTTCTTCCCGGTGCTCGTGGGCCACAAGGGGATCCGCAGCCGGTTCGCCGTTCGGACGACGCGCTGGACCTCCGCAACCGAGCCCGGCCGCACGACCGCGGACGGCCAGATGGGCGGGACCATGATGACGTCGTGCGCGTAGGGCACGAGCTCCGCGGGAGAAACGGAGACGTTGCGGTCGCCGACGATCGTGGTGAACTCGCGGACCGCCCGAGCGAAGGTTTTCTCGTCGATGCCCTTCGGCCGCTGTGTCCGCCGCCCGTTCGATTCGGCCGCCACCGCCTCACCGTCCGCCGCCGGCGTGAATTTCATGTTGGCCGGCCGCCCGAGTCGGCCGGCCCGCGCGATGCCCGTCCCGTGCAGCGGAACGGCATCCCTCGTGCCGGAACCAGATGCTCCGAATTTACGCGAGTGTTCGGACAAAACCTCCCGAAGCCATCGGCTGCCGCAGCGACGCTTGATGGGACCGAGAAAAGTGGGCAACACATAATTGGCGCTCGTCAAAGATCGGTTCAGTAGGAGGAGAACATGCGACATCTGTTCATTGCGGGCCTGCTGGTCACACTCATGGCCGTGCCGGCGGTTGTTCTGGCGCAGCCGAACGGGGCCCTGACGGTCTCGGGCACCTCGTCGTCGGGAATCCTCAACGGGACGTCCACGATCGGCGGTGTGACCGGTACGGTGGCTTCAAGCGGCGGATCTTGGACCATGACCGTCGCCGGCGCAACGTTTGCGAGCGGAACCTACACTTGCGGCGGAGGTTCGTGTACCTACACGGGAATGGTCGCCGGCTCGACGCGAAGCTTCAGCTTCTCGATCAACACCACCACGGGCGCGATTACCGCGGCCACGGGATTCCCGACACACGGCGCGTGGGTTTCAACCGTCGCCCACTGGGGCGCCGGGAACCGGGCGGCGCTCGGAGGTAATATCGGGCACACGGTTTCTTCCGCCGCAAAGGATCCAGCCAGTACCCTTAGCAACGGCGGTGGCGGCCATGGCGGAGACCACGATGGCGGGCACGGCGGTGACAAGCATTAAGTAACGGCCGGAAGGCCGAAGCTTCCTCCACAATCATCGGCGGCGGGCCAAGTCCCGCGGCGCGCCCGGCGGCGGCCGGACGCACGGTTCGCGGGTGACGTCTGGAGGTGTCGACGTCGGCACGCGCGCGAAAATCCGGTCGGGTCAAAATATTGAAGGGGAGCGGGCGCCCGCTCCCCTTTCAGTTTGCCGCTTAAGCGGCCGGCGGCGAGCGTGAAATTTTTTTTCGGCGTGGCAACGAGTTTGCAGTTTCAAAGTTCTCTGTAAGTGAAACAAAATGAGCAGCAAAGCTCCTCACCGGTACGCGGAAGATCTATAGGACCGTGCAGGATCGACGCTCGCACCAAGGGCGCGCGAGTCGGACTCCGTCGCACACCGTCCGAAGATTGACCGAAGGACCGTGCAGGATCCAGTGCGCGCACGGAGGCGTGCGAGTTGGACCCCGTCACCCCCGCCGCGCCGATCTCCCGCACGGCCCAGCGCCGGGTTCGTGAGCGAACGGTCCCGTTCCTGTGGGCCGCTTGCAAGTCATGCCGCAAATGAAACCTTTGCGGCTCACGTCGCCGGTCGATCGCCGGCGATAGCCTGCGCGGGCATGCCCGGGCTGCCGCGGCTGCGCCCTCGCTGATCTCCGGTCCCGATCATCCCCACTGATGTCGCATCATCGCGGCGATCGTGCCGTGATCACGGTGCTGTCCGCCGCGTCGCCGCGTTATGAATCCGCGCGGGAGTGGAATGAAATGGCTGAGTCAGACGCATCGGTCCCCCGCAATATCAAGGACCGTGTCGGACTCCAGTACACGCACGATGGCAGCGAGTGGACCCCGTAGCCATCGGCGCGACGATCATCCGCACGGACCAGGATACGCTTCGTAACTACGAAGCCCTCGTTTCCTGTGTGCCGCGCGTTGTCCAGGAGTTGCTATGCGCCCGGCACGCAGGGGCAGTTCATCCCGGCCGCGCCCGAGAACCCTTGTTGCTTTGCTGTTGATTTCCGCGGGAGCCGTGTTGGCCTTCGGCCCGAAGGCCGCGATCAACGCCTGGGACACGTATCTCGCACGGCTGCAGCAGGCCGAGACCGACCGGTGGGTTGCCTCGCACGTGTCGCCCGGACCCGTCCACCACCCGCGGCGCGTCGACGACCAAACGATGACGCCGGGCCGGACCGGATACCTGCTCGAAATCCCCCGGATCGGGGTCCGCATTGTCGTGCACGTGCTGGAGTCCGGCGTGTTCCAGGGGCTCAACACCCCTAACCTGTACCGCTACGGCGTCGGCCAGGTGCCGTTCACGACTGCCCTCGGCAACGTTTCTCCCGGGGCGCCCGGCACGGCTGTTATCACAGGACACCGCACCACGTCGGGCGCTCCGTTCCGGCATCTCGACCTCCTGCGGCCCGGTGATCTGATCCTCTTACGCAAAGGGGCGGCGATCCAGCGGTGGCGCGTGGATGGCTCCGTGGTGGTCGCGCCGACCGACGTGGACGTGATTCGGTCCCGCCCGGGCATTCGCCGGCTGGTCCTGCTGACGTGCACGCCTCCATTCAGCGCACGATCCCGCCTGATGATAGACGCGCGTCTTGCGCAAGCGGACGTCGCGCAAACCGACACGAGCAAAAGGAGGTAGTTGGATCTATGGGACTCGCTAAGTCCAAGCTAGCACAACTTCTCGCACTCAGCGCCATCGTGATGGCGCTCGTACTGCCTGCCATGGTCTATGCCGATGGGCATGATGGCCATGGCGCGGGACAGGACGGTGCCACGAACGGCGGCGGCCACGGCAACGGCCACGACGTCCACGGCGCTGGTGCCAACGTGACAGACAATAACGGTGACGAAAGCACCGGCGATGTGAGATCCAACCAGACGGGCGCGGGTCCGCATATAGGCGCCAAGGGTCGCGGCGCCGGCGGTGAGGATGTGGTCCATCACTCCGGCGGCGGAACGACCGGCGGGACGACCGGCGGGACGACCGGCGGCACAACCGGGGGAACAACCGGCGGGACGACGGGGGGAACAACCGGCGGAACAACCGGCGGAACGACCGGCGGCACAACCGGCGGGACGACCGGGGGAACAACCGGCGGAACGACCGGCGGCACAACCGGCGGGACGACCGGCGGAACGACCGGTGGAACAACGGGCGGAACGACCGGCGGCGTGTCGACCGGCGCGACGACCACGACTAGCGTAAGCAGCGGTGCCACCGTCACTCTGCCACCTGAGTCGAACGGCGAGTCCGCTGGGGGCGGCGGCGCGGAAGCCGGCGCGGCCGGTGCTGGGGCTGCAGGAGCTGCAGTGGTTGCGGCTCCGATTGAAGCCGCTCCGGCGGCTCAGCCAGCGGCGCCGGAAGTTGTCACGGCGGCTCCCGGTGCGGTAGCTCCAGGCGCGGCTCCAGGCGCGGCGGCTCCTTCGGCTCCGGCGGCAGCAGCGCCGGCTCCAGCGGTACTGGGCGCGCAGCAGACCGCGCCATCCGCTCCAACGCAGCCGGCGATACTGGGAGCGGCGCAGGTCAAGCCGCGTACGCTTCCGTTCAACGGACTCTCACCGGCTTGGGCGACGCTCGTGACCGGCGGGCAGTGGGTAGGATCCCTGCTCGGCATGCTCGGGCTGCTGCTCTTCGCGCGGGGGTTCCGTAAGCAGACGTAACGTTCTATGCGGTTCTAAAGGTGACGAATCGGCAATTGACCCGCGCGGGGCGCAGCCCCGCGCGGGTCAACCGTTTGCTCGGGCAGAAGCGGCTCGAGAAATTCGAACTAGTCGGTGAAGTCCTCGACGACGATCACGCCGTGCGGTCCGCCATCCATCACGCCGATGCCGATCCAGCGATAGACCGGCGAGAGGATGTTGGCGCGGTGTCCCGGGCTGTTCATCAGCAGCCGGTGGGCTTCCTGGACGTCCTGCGCGTACGCGAGATTCTCACCGACGTGCCACGGCGAGAGTCCCGCGGCTTCCACGCGCGCGAGCGGCAGCCGGCCGTCCCGTGATTCGTGCGAGAGATATCCATAGGCAAACATGTCGGATCCGTGCGTTCTCGCGACCGTGCGGAGGGTGGTGTTGGCCCTCAGCGGCGACAGCCCCGCCGCCTCGCGGGACTGGTTGAGGAGAGCCAGCATCGTGACCTCCATCACCGACGATGCCGGAGCCTCTGCGATCCGGTACGGCAGTGTGTAACTGCGGGTCAGTTCGGTGCGGTTAGGCGCGGGCGCGGAAGCGATCGCGGCCGACGCCGCGGTGAAAACGATGACTGCGAGCAGTGCGCCGGCGCATGTCGAAACCCTGCGCATCGGTCTCTCCCCCCGAATGAAACTTCCCTTCGGTCAGTGGCTAATTTACTCGACTCATGCCCCACCGCGCCATAGGTTGGCGGCCCGATTGTTGGCAAAAGCGGCGGGGTGGCCGCCGCAGTTCCCTGGGGACGATAATGCCTCGTCGGCCGCAGGGCAGGAGCTGGACGCGCCCTCGCAGTAGTTCTATCTACGGAACTAGTGTTCGGAGTATCGAATCATGACGACCCGTCCCGGGCGCGGCGGAATCTCGCGCCAGACGGGCAGGGAGGCCCGATCGTGCCGGATACCGCGGTACGCCTTACCTCGCGTTCCGTGCCCGCCGTGGCCCGCGCGGCCGGCATCCTTCGCGCGCTGGCCGGGCGGCGCGAGGCGAGCCTCACCGATCTCGCGCGCGCGGTCGGCATCTACAAGAGCACGGCGCACGGCATCCTCGGTACGCTCAGCGCCTTCGACCTCGTGGAGCGGGACCCGGCGACGCGGCGCTACCGGCTCGGGTCCGCGCTGGTGGCACTCGGCCGGGCCGCGCAGGACCCGGACAACCTCGGCAGTCTGGCCCGGCCGCACCTCGTCGACCTGAGCCGGCTCAGCGCGGAGACCGTCGCCCTGCACACCGCGGACGGCGACGGCTCGATCATCGTGGCGAGCGAGGAGTCGCCGCAACGTCTCAAAGTGACGGCCCCGCCCGGCTTCCGCATGCCGCCGCACGCGGGCGCCGTGGCCAAGGTGATCGAGGCGTTCGATGCCGCGCCCCGCAGCCTGCCCGCGGTCCTGCCGGCGTATACCGGCCGGTCGATCACCGAGATGGACCGGTGGCGGCGGGAACTCGGCAAGGTCCGGCGCGCGGGATTCGCGCTCGACGACATGGAGTTCCAGGAGGGCATCCGGGCGGTGTCGGTGCCCGTGCTCCTCGGCGGTGCGGGCCGGCGCGAGTTGATCGGCGCGTACTCCATTATCGCGGTCGCTTCCCGGGTGTCGATGGCGACGCTGCGGGAGTGGGTACCGGCGCTGCGGACATCGGCACAGGGCCTGGCCGAGGCCCTCCGGCAGGCCAGAGACCCGGGACCGCGTGACGGGACGCCATGAAAACCGCGCTGGCCCTCCGCGTCAACGGCGAGACCCGCGATCTCATCGCGCCGGTGCACAAGACGCTGCTCGAGGTGCTCCGCGAGGACCTCGGATTGACCGGAACCAAGCACGGCTGTGAACTGGGTGAGTGCGGCACGTGCACGGTGCTCGTCGACGGCGAGCCGGTGTTGAGCTGTCTCACCCTACCCGTGGACGTTCAGGACAGCGAGATCACGACGATCGAAGGGGTGGCCGCGCCCGGCGCGCCGCATCCGCTGCAGGCGGCGTTCGCGGATCTCGGCGCGGCGCAGTGCGGGTACTGCACGCCCGGCATCGTGCTGGCGGCGAAGGCGCTGCTCGATCGCAACCCCGCGCCGTCGCGCGAGGCCATCGCGTCCTGGCTCGCCGGGAATCTCTGCCGCTGCACCGGCTACCTGAAGATTCTCGAAGCGGTCGAGCTGGCGGCGCAGCGCATGCGCGAAGGAGCACGTTGATGGCGGACCACGGCAAACTGCGCATCATCGGGCGTCCCTGGCGGCGCGTGGACGGGCCCGGCAAGACCACCGGACAGACGGTCTATGCCGACGACCTGCTGCTGCCCCGCATGCTGCACGGCCGGCTGCTGCGAAGCCACCTGCCGCACGCGCGCATCCGGCGTCTCGACGCAAGCCGCGCCCGGGCCATGCCCGGAGTGCACGCCGTCATCACCGGGGCCGACCTGCCGGTGAAGTTCGGCATCATGCCGAGCAGCCAGGACGAAGAGACCCTGTGCCTGGATAAGGTGCGCTACGTCGGCGATCCGATCGCCGCCGTCGCGGCCGTGGACGAGGAGACCGCGGAGCGGGCGTGCGGGGCGATCGACGTCGAGTACGAACCGCTCACGCCGGTCATGTCGATCGACGAGGCGGCCGCCCCGTCCTCGAGCGGGGGGACCGTCCGCATCCAGGACTACGGCGACGGCCCGGGCCCTCACGTGCACAAGAACGTCTCGCTGGAGTTCGGCGACGTGACGGCCGGCTTCGCGGCGGCGGAGCACGTGCGCGAGGACGTGTTTTTCTTCCAGGGCAACACGCATCTGCCGATGGAGCAGCACAGCGCCGTCGCGCAGCGCGACGCGGCGGGCCGCGTGACCCTCTGGACGTCGTCGCAGACGCCGCATTACGTACACCGGGCGCTCAGCAAGGTCCTCGGCCTGCCGATGAGCGCGATTCGCGTGATCGCCACGCCGGTCGGCGGCGGCTTTGGCGGCAAGAGCGACCCGTTCAGCCACGAGATCTGCGCCGCCAAGCTGGCCCTCCTGACGGGCCGGCCGGTGAAGATCACGCTCACACGCGAAGAGGTGTTCTACGCGCACCGCGGCCGGCACCCGGTGCTGATGTGGATCCGCACCGGCGTCCGGCGCGACGGCCGGATCACGGCCTGCCACATCCGCACGTTTCTCGACGGCGGCGCCTACGGCTCGTACGGGGTCGCGACGACCTATTACACCGGCGCGCTGCAGACGGTGACGTACCGCATTCCCGCGTACAAGTTCGAGGGCGCGCGGTTTTGGACCAACAAGCCGCCGTGCGGTCCGAAGCGCGGCCACGGCACGCCCCAGCCCCGCTTCGGCATCGAGATCCAGTTGGACAAGCTCGCCGAGGACCTGGGCATGGATCCCGCCGCGATCCGCCTCGTGAACGCGACCGCGCCGTTCACGCGCACGGTGAACCACCTCCGGATCACGAGCAACGGCCTGCGGGAGTGCATCGAGCGCGTCGTCGCGGCGAGCGGATTTCGCGAGAAGCACCGCCGCCTGCCGGCCGGACGCGGCATCGGCCTCGCGGTGAGCGCCTATCTGAGCGGCGCCGGTCTCCCGATCTACTGGAACGACATGCCGCACAGCGAGGTGCAGCTGCGCGTCGATCGCGGCGGCGGGGTCACCCTCTACTGCGGCGCGATCGATATCGGGCAGGGGAGCGATTCGGTGCTGGCCGGCGTCGCCGCCGAGGTGCTCGGGCTCGACCCCGCCGAGATCAGCCTCGTCACTGCGGACACGGACCTCACCCCCATCGACCTCGGCTCATACAGCAGCCGCGTGACGTTCATGGCCGGCAACGCGGCGCTCGCCGCCGCCGGCAAGGCCCGCGACCTCCTCTGCGCCGCGGTGTCCGAGCATCTCGAAGTCGACCGCGACGACCTGGTCGTCGGCGACCATCGCATCCACGCGGCCGGCGATCCGCCCCGCGGCGTGACGTTCGCGGAGGCCGCGGCCCTCGCGGAGGCGATGTTCGGCGCGCTCACCACGGTGGGCTCGTACCGGCCGCCGCGCCTCGCCGGGCCCTACAAGGGCTCGGGGGTCGGGCCGTCGCCGGCCTACTCCTTCTCCGCGGCGGCGGTCGAGGTCCAGGTGGATCGGGCCACCGGCGACGTGCGGGTGGAGCGGGTCTGGATCGCGCACGACATCGGCCGCGCGATCAACGAGACGCTGGTGATCGGACAGATTGAGGGCAGCGTCTACATGGCGCTCGGCGAGGCCCTGATGGAGGAGCAGACCTTCCGCAAGGGCCTCCACAAGATTCCGTCGATGCTCGAGTACAAGAGCCCGACGTTTCTGGAGATGCCGCCGGTCGAGACAATCCTGGTCGAAAGCGACGACCCGGAAGGCCCCTTCGGCGCGAAGGAGGCGGGGCAGGGACCGCTCCTGCCCGTGATCCCTGCCGTCGCCAACGCGGTTCACGACGCGGTGGGCGTGCGGATCGACGAGATTCCGATCTCGCCCGACAAGGTGCTCGCCGCGATGGAGCAGCGGGCGAAGGGCGGACCCGCGCGCGTCGGGCCGCGCGGCATCCCCGCGTTCCCGTTTCGCCCGCCGCTTGTCGTCGAGCCGCCGGCCGGATGGGATCAGGCGTGGCGGCCGGATACACTCGTGGCCGGTGGCGCGCAGGGCCCCGCGCGGCGCCTCCATACGGGGACGGACCTCGACGCCGCCGGGAGCGCCCGTCGCGGTCGAGACCCCGGGCGCGCGACCGGCCCGGACGCCGCGGACAGGGAGGACCGCTGATGCTGCGTCTTCCGCCGTTCGTGTACCTCGCGCCGCGCACCTTGGAAAAGGCGATCGGCTTCCTCGGCGAGACCGCCCCCGACGGTATGCCGGTCGCCGGCGGCACGGACCTCTATCCGAACATGAAGCGCCGGCAGTTCGAGCCGAAGACGCTCGTGGGGCTGCGCGGCATCCCCGAGTTGCGGCGGCTCGCCGGCGATCCGGACCGCGGGATGACCGTGGGCGCGTGTGTGACCCTGACCCGCCTCGCCGCCGACGCCGGCATCGCGGACCGATATCGCGCCCTGGCGCTTGCGGCCGGCGCCGTGAGCACGCCGCCGCTTCGCAACATGGGCACGATCGGCGGCAACCTCTGCCTCGACACGCGGTGCAACTATTACAATCAGACCTTTCACTGGCGTAAGTCGATCGGCTTCTGCATGAAGAAGGACGGCGACATCTGTCTGGTGGCGCCCGGCAGCCCGCGCTGCTGGGCGATCTCCTCGACCGACACGGCGCCCGCCGCGATCGCCCTCGACGCGCGGCTCCGGCTCGTCGGACCGGGCGGCGAGCGGACCGTCCCGGCCGCCGAGTTCTACCGAGACGACGGAATGCAGTACCTCGCCAAATCCCCGGAGGAGCTGCTGGTCGAGGTGATCCTGCCGCCGGCCGACGGGTGGCGCTCGACCTATTGGAAGCTGCGGCGGCGCGGGTCGTTCGATTTTCCCATTCTCGGCGTTGCGGCCGCGCTCCGATTCGAGCCTGACGGCCGCATCGCGGATGCGCGGATCGTGCTCGGCGGGGTCGCCTCGCATCCCGTGGAGGCCCCGCAGGCGGCGGCGCTCTTGCGCGGGCGGCATCCCGCCGAGGATCTCGTGGCGCACGCCGCGCAGGCGGCGGCCCAGCCGTCGCGGCCGCTCGACAACGCCGATTTGACGATCGGCTACCGCAAGAAGATGACGCGGGTCTATGTCGAGCGGGCCCTCCGGGAGCTGACCGGATTGTCGGTCGAAGGGGCGGCGGCCGGCTAATATTCGGGCGGCGCGTAGACGTTGACGGTGACGAGCGGGTCTCCACCGGTGTTGCGGATTTCGTGATGCTCGCCGGCTTCGATGAGCAGGAGGTGTCCCGTCTCGATCGGCACCGTTCGCCGCTCGACGGTCGCCTCACCGCGGCCCGCGATGACGTAGAGCCACTTATCCGCGCCGGCGTGGACGTTGTCGTCGCCGCCGGTGGACTGACCGGGCTTGAGCACCATCGTCGCCGCCTGCGATCGGGATGTCCCGGCCACCACATCGAAGAATCCCTTTGCAGCGTTTGCGCGCACCGTCTTCATCGCGTCTCCGCCGAGGTCCGACGTCTTCAAGGGATGTTTCCGCGGGTCCGATTTGCCGTCCGGATAATCCCTTCCGCATGACGAGGCCGCTCTCCGGCCGTTGTAGAATGAAATCGCGACGTGGACGGCGGCCCCTGCGAACGGCGGCCGCGGCATGGAGGTGGCGTGTGGACCGGGCCCTACGGACGCCGCTGTGTGATCTTCTTCATATCGACTACCCGATCATCCAGTCCGGCATGGGGAATGTCGCCGGTCCCGACCTCGTGGCCGAGGTGGCAAAGGCGGGCGGACTGGGCATCTTGGCCGGGCTCGGCGTTCCGCCCGACGAGCTGAGCCGGCGCATCCGGCAGGTGCGCGAGCTGACCGATCGTCCTTTCGGCGTCAATCTCTGGCTGCACACCGAACTGCGGCCGCCCGTCGATCCGGCGACCATTCCGGGCGAGACCGTGGCCGCCGTGCAGGGCACGCTCAATCGGTTCCGTGGGCGCCTCGGAGTGCCCGCGACCGACGCGCGTCCGCCGCGGCTCCCCGACCTCGTGGATGCGCAGTTCGACGTGATCCTGGAAGAGCGCGTTCCGGTATGGAGCATTGGCTTGGGCAACCCCGGTCCCGAAATGGTGCACCGCTGCCGCGAGCGCGGCGTCAAAGTCCTGGCGATGGCGGCGCGGCTCGACGACGCGAAGGCGCTCGAGCGGTCCGGGGTGGATGTGATCGTCGCTCAAGGCGGGGAGGCCGGGGGCCATCGGTCCACGTGGGTGAAAACCCGTACCGCGGAAGAGGCAAGCGTCGGCCTCGTAGCCCTGGTGCCTCAAATTGTCGACGCGGTCCGGGTTCCGGTCGTCGCGTCAGGCGGTATCGTTGACGGCCGTGGGCTCGTTGCCGCGCTCGCCCTCGGCGCGCAGGGGATTCTCCTCGGGACGCGATTCGTCGCGACGCGAGAATCAACGGCCCCGGAGTTTTACAAGCGGGCGCTCATCGAGCGCGACGGGAGCGCGACGTCGGTGACCGACGCGTTTACCGGTCTCTTCGCGCGGGCCCTGCGCAATTCGTACGCGGAGGAATACGCGCGGTCCGGCGCCCCGGTCCTGCCGGGTCTCGCCCAGCGGGCCGCCGCGCAGGACGTGTTCACCGCGTCCGCGGCGCGAGGGACCGGAGAGTACTTCCCGATGTTTGCGGGCCAGGGCGTCGGCTTGATTCGCGACCTGCCGGGCGCCGGCGACGTCGTGCGGACGATCGCCCAGGAGGCGCGGGCCGTGCTGGCGAGTCTTCGCGTCGAAGACCTTCCATAATATGGCGAAGTCCATGCCGGCCGACAAGAGGCCGGCCACCGTGAAATCAAAGCGCGAGTCGCCGCGAAGCGAGGAGCGTGCCGGCCGCCTGCCGGCGGACCGGCTGCTCGAGATGCTCTACTTCATGCGCCTCCAGCGCGCCGTCGAGGACCGAGGCGTCAAACTCTACTACCAGGGCCGCATTCCGGGCGCGTACTTCACGGGGTGGGGCCACGAGGCGATCGTCGTCGGCGCCGCCGCGGCACTCGCTCCCGACGACCTGCTCGCCCCGATGCATCGCGATCTCGCCGCGTACATCATGCGCGGCATCACGGTCGGCGAAGTCTTTGCACAGTTCCTCGACCGCGAAGGCGGCCCGACGCGGGGGCGCGACGGCAACGTCCACATGGGCGACCCGCGCCGCGGGATTCTGCCGTTCATCAGCCACATGGCGGCCTCCGTGCCGGTCGCGGCAGGCATGGCGCTCGCGTGCCGGCAGCGCGGCGAAGCCCGCGTCGTCCTGACCTTTTTTGGCGACGGCGCGACGAGCACGGGCGCATGGCACGAAGGCGTCAACTTCGCCGCGGTGTTCCGGCTGCCGGTCGTCCTCGTGCTCGAGAACAACCAGTACGCGTACTCGACGCCGCTCGACCGGCAGACCGCGGCGCAGGCGTTCGTCGACAAGGCCGCGGGATACGGGATCCCGGGCGTGGCGGTTGACGGCAACGACGTGCTGGCGGTCCACGAGGCAGCGGCGGCGGCGGTGGTGCGCGCGCGGGACGGGGCGGGTCCAACGCTCATCGAGTGCCGCACGCTCCGCGTCCGCGGGCACAGCGAAGCCGACAAGTTCTCATACGTCCCGAAGGCCCTGCTGGAGGAGTGGGCCGCCCGGGACCCGATCGTGGCGTTCGAGGAGCGGCTGCGGGCCTGGGGCGTGCTCAGCGCCGAGATCGACGAGGCGATGCAGTTCCGGGTCGCGCAGGACGTCGAGGACGGTCTCGCCTGGGCGGAAGCGAGCCCCGAGCCGGATCCGGCCACGGTTACGCACGGCGTGTACGCCGAAGAATGACGGACGGGGCGGCGCGGCCGGCCGGGACCGCGCGGCCGCGGAAGGAGCGGCGGTGGCGCAACTGACGTATCTCGAGGCGATCCGCGAAGGGCTTCGCGCGGAGATGCGGCGCGACCCCCGCGTGTTCGTGCTGGGCGAGGACATCGGCGTCTATGGCGGCGCGTTCAAGATCACCGAGGGGTTCCTCGACGAGTTTGGTCCGTGGCGGGTCATCGATGCGCCGCTCGCGGAAACCGCCAACGTCGGCGCCGGGATCGGCGCGGCGGTGATGGGGATGCGGCCGGTCGTCGAGATGCAGTTCGCGGATTTCGTCACGGACGCGTTCACCCAGGTCGTGAACATGGCGGCCAAGTACCACTGGCGGACACGGATGCCGCTGCCGCTCGTCCTGCGCATGCCGTACGGCGGCGACGTCAAGGGCGGCCCGTTCCATTCGCAGTGCATGGAGGCGTGGTTCGCGCACACGCCCGGCCTCAAGGTCGTGGCTCCCGCGTTCGCCGAGGACGCGAAGGGCCTGCTCGTCGCCGCGATTCGCGATCCGAACCCCGTGATGTATTTCGAGCACAAGCACCTCTACCGCTTCCGGCGGGAGGAGGTGCCCGACGGCGAGTACGCCACGCCGATCGGGCGCGCCCGACTGGTCCGCGAGGGGACCGCGCTGTCCGTGATCTCGTACGGGTGGATGCTCCACAAATGTCTGGAGGCGGCCGGTCTCGCCGCGGCGGACGGCATCGCGGCGGAGGTGCTCGATCTGCGCACGCTCGCGCCGCTCGATCGCGATGCGATTCTCACGTCGGTGCGCAAGACCGGCAAGGCGCTCATCGTGCACGAGGCGTCGCGGACCGGCGGCATCGGCGGCGAGATCGCCGCGCTGATCGCCGAAGAGGCCTTCGACTCGCTGGACGGCCCGGTCATCCGTCTGGCGAGCGAAGACACACCGGTGCCGCACAACACCGGCCTCGAGGCGGCGTTTCAGCCGACGGTCGCGGAGATCGCGGACGCGATGCACCGGCTGGCCGCGTACTGAGCCGCGGCCGCGCCGTTGACGGACCGCCCTGCAGGTCGCGTGGATGATGGGATAGCGCAGAGCGGATTCTGGAACGGATTTCTGCAGACGGTGCCGCTGTGGGCGGGCGTCGCGCCGTTCGGCGCCGCCTACGCGCTCGCGGCGCACGCCGCCGGGCTCGGCGCGGCGGAGATAGCCGGCATGTCGATCCTCGTCTACGCCGGCAGCGCGCAGTTCGCCGCGGCAGCCTTGTTTGCGGGAGGCGCCGGTCCCCTTGCGATTCTGCTCACGACGCTTGTCGTGAACACGCGGAGCGTCCTCCTGTCCGCGTCGCTGGCGCCGCCGCTGCGCCGGTATTCGCGAATGCTGCGGGCCGGCGTCGCGTTCGTGATCGTGGACGAGTCGTATGCGATGTCGATCGGCCGTGTGCTGCGCGGCTCAGGCCCGCCGTATCTTCTGGGATCGGGGACGAGTCTCTACCTCGCGTGGCTCGGGGGTACTGCGGCGGGCATCGCCCTCAGCCTGGGGGCGTCCGGCCTCGGGCCGATCGGCTTGGATCTCGTTTTTCCGCTGAGCTTCTTCGTTCTCCTGATGCCGTATCTCGGGTCCCCGGCGGCGCGCATTGCCGCCGCCGTGGCCGGCGGCCTCGGCCTCGCGGCCCGCCTCATCGTTCCGGGGTCCTGGTATCTGCTGATCGCCGCGGTCGGCGGGACGCTCGCGGGCGCCGCCGCCGAACCCCGCCGGTGAACCACTGGCTCGTCATCGTCGCGATGGCGGCGATCACCTATGTGCTGCGGGCGGCGCCGCTGATCGTGCCCATGGGGCGAATCGAGGCCGGGCTCGAGCGTCGTCTGCGCCATCTGCCGCCGGCGCTCTTCGCGGCGTTGATTGTGCCTGCGCTGCTGGCCCCCGCCGGGGCGCTGCTCGGGGGCGTCCGTCTGTGGGCCGGTCTCCTCGGGTTGGTCGTCGGCTGGCGCACGCGGAGTATCCCGGTGACGATCGCCGCCGGGCTCAGCGCCTACGCGCTGCTGCGCTGGCTCGCCCCGTAGGTCAGTCCGGCGCCGGTCGCGGCTCGAGCACCTCCCCGCCGGCGATGGTCAGCACCGGTACGAGCCGCCGGCGTCCCGTCATCGTCCGTCCCGTCACATCCACGTACTCGAAGGCGCCGGTCCGGTCGTCGAGCACCGTGACGTCGGCCGGCGAACCCGGACGCAGCGTGCCGAGGTCGGGGCGGCCGATCGCGCGCGCCGGCGCGGACGTCGCCGCCGCGATCACCCGCTCGAGCGGCATGCCGAGGCTCAGCAATTTGGACATCGTGGTCGGCAGATCATAGGCCGGGCCGTCGATGCACAGGGCGTGGACGTCGCTGCTGATCACGTCCGGCAGGAACCCTTGAGCGAGGCACGCCTCGGCGCTTTCGAACGAGAAGCTTCCCATGCCGTGCCCGATGTCGATGACGACGCCGCGCTCCCGCGCTTCCCACAATTCCGGCAGGATGCGGCCCGTGACGCCGGGGTCGACCGTCGGGCCGTTCGGGAACGGCCGGAAGGCGTGGGTCAGAATGTCGCCCTTCCGCAGCAAGGGCAGGACCTCGCGCCGCGTCGGCGGCGGGTTGTCGGTGTGCACCATCATCCGGACGCCGAGCGCCTCTGCCGCCTGAAGGGTATGCTGCAGCGGCGGCAGCCCCCGGCCTTCCCCCGCGATGAGCCCCAGCCGTACTTTCATGCCGACGATGAGATCGCGGTGCTCGTGGCCGACGCGCACCGCTTCGTGCACGTTGAGCAGCCGCAGATCGATGGACTCGCCGACCATCACGCGCCGCGAGAACGCGAAGATGCCGGCAAAGCTGATGTTGAGAAACGGCAGCACCCGGACCTGCGCCCGCTCGATCAGGTGCCGGCGGAATCCCGGGAAATTACCGGCCCCGCTGCTGCCGGCGTCCACGTGCGTCGTCACGCCCGAGGCCGCCGACAGCGCGTCCGGATCGACGCCGAGGGAGGTGCCGCCCCAATAGACGTGCGTGTGCAGATCGATCAGGCCGGGGGTGACGAGCCCGCTCCGGACGTCGATCGTGCGCCGGGCCCGCTCGTGCGGCAGCGAGGGTGCCACCGCGGCGATCCGTCCGCCGGCGATGGCCACGTCGGCCCTCCGCGGGCCCGCCTCGTCGCCGCCGGCGGCGGGATCGAGCACCGTCCCGCCGCTCAGCAGCAGATCATAGTCCGGCACGGGGCGCCTCCGCTATCCGGGCACCGGGCCCTCTGACGCCCGGCCGCCGGCCGTTCGCGAGGCGGCGCTCGACGCGCCGTGTTCCGCCAAGTACCGCCGCGACAACCGCACGTAGGCCGGGCCGGCGCGGGCGATCCACTGCGCCGCTACGCCCTCGAGCGGCTTGCGGATCCGGCAGGGCGTGCCGGCCGCGAGCGTGCGGGCCGGTATTTTGGTGCCGTCCGTGACGACGCTGCCCGCGGCGATGAGCGCTTCCTCGCCGACGACGGCTTCATGGAGCACCACCGCATTCATGCCGACCAGCGCGCCGCGCTCGATCGTGCAGCCCTCGAGCACCGCGCCGTGGCCGATCGTGACGTCGTCGCCGATGACGGTGGCGATCCGGTCGGTGGTGTGCAGCACCGCGTTATCCTGCACGCTGGTCCGCGCGCCGATTTCGATTCGCCCCACGTCGCCGCGCAGCACCGCGCCGAACCAGACGCTGGCCTCGTCGCCGATCGTCACGTCGCCGATGATGGTGGCGCTCGGCGCGATGAAGGCGCTCTCGGCGATCCGCGGCGTGCGTCCGTGGAATGGAAGAATCATTCTCGATCCTCCTGTCGACCTGCGGGGCTCGCCGCATCGCTTCGCGAACGGGCCGCGGCCGGCCTGCTCCGTCCGATGCGGGGCCGTGCCGCGGGCGGCGAAGGAGACCGTCTTCGGGTACGCGAACCGACCGCGCCATGGACTTGTCGCTCGACATCCCCGACGCGTTCAACGTCACGACCGCGTTCGTCGACCATAACCTCGAGACGGGCCGGGAACGCGCGGTGGCGATCCACGCGGACGATCGCCGCATCTCCTACGGCGAACTCGCCGCGCAGGTCAACCGCGCCGGGAACGCGCTGCGCGGGCTCGGCGTCCGGCCGGAGGAGCGGGTCTTTCTGCTCCTGCTCGATTCCCCGGAATTCGCCTATCTGTTCTGGGGCGCGATCCGGATCGGCGCGGTGCCGGTCCCGACGAACACGGCGTTGCGGTCCCAGGACTATGCGTACATGCTGCGCGACAGCCGCGCGCGCGTCCTGGTCGTCAGCGACGCGCTCCTTCCGGCCGTCGAGCCGGCGCTGCGGGACGCGCCGGATCTGCGCCACGTCGTGGTCGCCGGGACGAACGCGGTGCCGGCCGTGCCCGGGCCCGCCCGGCACGCTCTCGCCGATCTGCTGTCGGCGGCGGACGATCGGCTCGCGCCGGCGCCGACCCACCGCGACGAGCCGGCGTTCTGGTTGTGGAGCAGCGGGAGCACCGGCGCGCCGAAAGGCACCGTGCACCTGCACCACGACATGCTGTGGGCCGCGGAGCTGTACGGGCGGGGCGTGCTCGGGATCGAGCCCGACGACGTGTGCCTGTCGATCGCGAAGCTGTATTTCGCCTACGGCCTCGGCAACGGACTCTACTTTCCCCTGCGCGTCGGCGCGTCGACCGTGCTGTTTCCCGGCCGCTTCGACCCGCCGACGTACTTCGGGCTGATCGAGCGCCACCGGCCGACGCTGTTCTTCGGCGTGCCCACGGCATATGCCGCGATGCTCGCCGCGGACGGCCCGAAGAGCCTCGGCGCGGTGCGGCGGTGTGTCTCGGCCGGCGAGCCGCTGCCGGCGGCGATCTTTACGCGGTGGAAAGAGCGGTTCGGGGTCGAGATCCTGGACGGGATCGGGTCGACCGAGGCCCTGCACATCTACATCAGCAACCGGCCCGGACGCGTGCGCCCCGGCAGCAGCGGCGAGGTGGTCCCGGGATATGAGGTGCGGATCGTGGACGAGGGCGGTCGCGACCTGCCGCCCGGCGAAATGGGCGACCTGCTCGTGCGCGGTGACAGCGTTGCCGCCTATTACTGGAACAAGCACGCGCAGACCCGGCGGACGTTCGCGGGCGAGTGGTTCCGGAGCGGCGACAAGTACTATCGCGACGACGACGATTACTACTGGTACTGCGGCCGTTCGGACGACATGCTCAAAGCGGGCGGACAGTGGGTGTCCCCCGCGGAGGTCGAAGCGACGCTGATCCAGCACCCCGCGGTGCTCGAGTGCGGGGTCGTCGGCTGCGCGGACGCGGACGAACTGGTCAAGCCCTACGCCTTCGTCGTTCTGAAGGCCGATCAGACCGGGTCGGACGCGCTCGCGCGCGAGATTCAGGCGTTCGTCCGCGACAAGATCGCGGCGTTCAAGTATCCGCGGTGGATCGAGTTCGTCCCGGACCTGCCGAAGACCGCCACAGGCAAGATTCAGCGGTTCCGGCTGCGCGAACGGCTGTCGCCGCCGGCGGCCTCCGCTTCATCGTAGACACTGGAGGGGACCCCATGGGAGAGATGATCAGCCTGGAGCGCGAAGGCGCCGTCGGCGTGATCTCGCTGCACCGCGCACCCGCCAACGCCTACAATCCGCAGTTCGCCGGCGAGTTCCAAGCGGCGGTCGACGGCGCGCGCGACGATCCCGCCGTGCGGGCGGTGATCGTGCGGAGCACCCTGCCGAAGTTTTTCTCCGCCGGGGCCGACGTGAAGTGGTTCGCCGGGTCGACGCTCGAGGACAAGGTCATGTTCATCACGCACATGCACGAGGTGCTGCGCCGCGTCGAGACGACCCCCAAGGTGTTCATCGCGGCGATTGCCGGGCACTGCCTCGGCGGAGGCATGGAAATTGCGCTGGCGTGCGACCTGCGGTTCGCCGCCGCGGGGGCGTACGGGCTCGGCCAGCCCGAGATCTCGCTCGGCATCATCCCGGGAAACGGCGGGACGCAGCGGCTGCCGCGCCTGATCGGCAAGAGCCGCGCGCTCGACCTGATGATTACCGGACGATCGGTCTCGCCCGACGAGGCGCTCGCGATCGGGCTCGTCGACCGCGTGTTCCCCGCGGAGGAGTTGTTCGCCAAAACGGCCGCGTACGCCGACGGACTGGCCAACGGCGCCGCGGTGGCCGTGGGGTTGATCAAGCTCACGGTCAACCGGGGGCTCGAGATGGCGCTCGACGATGCGCTGGCCTACGAACGGGAGGCGCTGTTCCGGGCGTTCATCACCGAGGACGGGGTGGAGGGCGTGCGCGCGTTCTCGGAGCGGCGGCCGGCGCAGTTCAAGGGGCGGTAGATCCCGCGGGCGCGTTCCGGATGAACTGGTACTCGGCGGCGTCGCAGACCGGCTCGTAGCCGATGCGCTGATAGATCCGGTTGGACGTCGGGTTCGTCAGATCGGTGTAGAGCATGCAGAAGCGGCGGCCCTGTTCCAGCAGCCGCCGGCTGAGCTCCGCCACGCACGCCGTCCCATAGCCGTGATTCCGAAACTCCGGCGGTGTGTAGACGGGGCCGAGCTTGATGCCGTGCCGGGTCGTTCCGCCGTATCCCGCGACGCATCGCGGACCGGCGTCGTCCCAGAGCACGAAGCCTTCGCCGGGACTGCCGAGCCGCGTGTTCAGCACGGTCTCCGCTTCGCCGGCGGGACGGTTCCCTTCTCCGAATGCCTCTGTGCCGAAGGCGCGCAGCCAGTCGAGCAGCAGCGGGCGGTCCGCGTCTTCGGCCGGGCGGAGGCGGCCCGGGATGGCCGGCACCGGCCGGACGGCGTCGAGGCGGTGGATCCGCTCGTGCAGCGCGAGGCGGCTCGGCTCGCCCGTGAGCCGCTGCCAGGCCGCGACGAACTCCGATGCGACCGGATCGGGTGCGTGCACGCCGGGCGGCGTGGGCCGCAGCGTGGCGGCGTCTTCGGCGAGCGCGCGGACGGCGCCAGGCCGGGTGGTCTGCGACACGACGAGCCGGTACAGCGAGGTCATCATCGCCGCGCCGGCGATCTCGCCGCGATCGAGTGCCGCGGCCAGATACACATCCTCGGCCTCGGCCGGATCGCGCGCGGCCAGGCGCGCCGGAATTCCGAGCAGGAGGTTGTGACACGCCTCGTCGCGGAGCAGAAACGGCTCGACGGCGTCGAGAAACGCCCGCGGCGTGCCGTAGCGAACGACGTTCATCGGCGTGCGGCCGCGCGTCCCATCACGCGCGCGGCGAACCGGTCGGCCCGCGGCGCGAGCAGGGCGTACGTCCGGCGAAACAGCGCCGCCGCCTCCCGGTCGGGACGCCGCGACGGCAGAAGCCGGTCCGGAAGTCCCGGGTCCACGAACAGGAACTTGCGGTACTCGTGGACGAGCCGGATCTTCTCGGCGAAGCACGCGTCGTCGGCGATGGCGCCGGCGAGTATCCGCCGGCGCAGCGACGCGGCGCGCGGCCGGGTCGCCGTGATGAACCGGCGGTACTGCGCGGCGATGCGGTCCAGATTCCAGCAGCGTTCGGCGAGCGCCCGGTCGTCCGCCGGACCGAGGCTTCGCGCGTCGAAGAGCGCGACCGCGCCGTCGAGTCTGTGCGCCGCGCTCAACGCGCGCAGCACGCCGGCCAGATCATGCGTGGTCACCCACGTGCCGCGGGACAGCGGCCCCAAACCGAGCCAGGCCAGTTCGCGCCGAAGCCGGTCCCGGGCCGCCCGCCGCGCCTCCGGAATGACGTAAGTGAAGAGCCGCCAGCGTCCGTCCCACGCCTCCGCGGTCGTGCGGTACACTCGCCGCACGCCTTGTTCCAGGCGAAGCGCGCCGGCGGGGGTGAGCGAGTAGAACGCCCGCCGGCCGCCGCGGCGGCGGCTGAGCCACCCGCGGCGGGTCATGCGCGACAGCGCGGCGCGGACCGCGCGCGGTGTGAGCCCGAGCGGCGCCATCAGGCCGATCAGAGTGGCGGCGCCGATCTCGTCGCAGCGCGCACGGACGGTGTCGCCCCACACCGTCACGAGCAGCGACCGGGCGCTGCCGGCGGACCGCCTGCCCGGCGGACTCGCCCGCCGCCATGAAATTGCGGCCGGCCGGGGGATGCCTGCCGCCCGCCGGCCGGACCGTCGATCCGGCACGCGATCGATCATGCGCCGCCTTTCACGGGGCATCGTTGTGGTATAATAATTATACACGCTATTCACGTCGTTCGTGCAAAAATCGTAGTATATTAGCCGGGCCTCCTCCGCGGATCTCCGCGGCGGGCGGGGCCGGGCGCGGAGGTCGACGGTGGGCACGCCGACGGACGAACAGATCGTCGAGCGCATCCGGCAGGGACACATCATCGAGACGCCCGCCGAGATGAGCGATGACTACCGGCGCACGCTCATCCACATCCTCACCGTGTCCGCCGACACCGAAATGATCAGCGCCCCGAGCTACTACACCGCGGCCAAGGACTCGCCGTCGATGAACAACCTCATCTCGGCGCTCGCGATCATCCAGGACGAGTTGAGCCACGCCCACATCGGATACCGCATTCTTCAAGATCTCGGCGTGGACACGGAGACGCTGATCTACGACCGCGCGCCGACGGCGTTCAAGCACCCGTACGCGTTCGACGTGCCGCTGCGCTCCTGGGTCGAGCTGATCGTCGCCAACGCGTTCTACGACCGCGCGGGCTTCGTGCTGCTCGGCGACGTGTACCGGCACTGCAGTTACGGGCCGTGGCGGCGCGCGCTGGCCAAAGTCGACAAGGAGGAGAATTTCCATCTGCGCCACGGGGAGAACGGGATGCGCCGGCTTGCCTCGGGCGGCGGGCGGGACGACGTCCAGCGCGCGATCGATTGGATGTTCCCGATGACGGTCGAGTGGTTCGGTCTCCCGGACACCCTCAAGACCCACGGGCGCCAGATCGCCTACAAGCTGAAGGGCAGCACCAACGACCAACTGCGCCAGCAGTGGCTGCGGACCGCGGTGCCGCTGTGCGAGGGCCTCGGCTTCACGGTGCCGGCGCATCACGAGCAGGCAACCGACACCTACGTGCTCGACTATCCGCTGCCGGTCGACTTCGACGAAGGCGAGCGGCGGTGGCTGATGGACCGGCCGATCACGTGGGACGAGGTGCTGGTGCGCTGGAAGCTCCGGGGGCCGGGCAACGGGATGCTGGTCGACATGTTGCAGCGCGGCCGCCGGCAGATGCGCGCGCTGTCGAGGCACTGACGATGGCGGTGGAGTCGCCGGTCGAGCGGACGTCAGGCGGGGCGGCGGCCCCGGAGCCGGTGACGCCGGAACAGGTGCTGGCGGCGATGCGGGACGTCGCCGACCCGGAGTGGCCGGTCAGCATCGTCGACATGGGCCTCGTCTGCGGGGTGGCCGTTGAGGACGGCGTCGTCCGCGTCACGCTCACCTTTACGTCGACCGCGTGTCCGTGCATGGAGATGATCCAGGACGACGTGCGGGAGCGCCTGCGCCGGCTGCCCGGCGTCCGCGACGTCGTGTTTGCGATCACGTGGGATCCGGTGTGGACGAAGGCACGGCTGAGCGACGCCGCCCGGCTGCAGTTCCGCCGCTGGGGCGTCTCCGTCTGATGCACACGATCGGCGACGAGCCCGTCTACGAGGTCTTCGCCCGGCGCGTGGAAGGCGAGCCGCTTCGCCACGTGGGATCGGTCGCCGCGCCCGGCGACGCGCTGGCGCGCGTCTACGCACGCAGCATCTACGACGAGGAATCGTGGCTCGAGATGTACGTCGTTCCGCGGCGCGCGATTATCGCGGTCGGCGACGTGCGCGACGAAGCGGTCGACGCGCATGCGTGACCGCCGGTGAGCGCGCCGTCCCCTGAGGGGACACTCCTGGACCGGCCGTCGGCGCTTCCGGGCGGCTGTGTGGCGCCGCTCGTCGATCTCGTCACGGCGCTCGCGGACAACAAGCACGCGCTGGGACTCCGGTACGCGGAATGGTGCAGCAGCGGCCCGACGATCGAGGCCGGGGTCGCGGCCACCGCGATGGCGCAGGACGAACTGGGCCACGCGCGCGTGCTCTACGGCCTGCTCGAAGAGCTGCCGGGCGCCCCGCGGCGGTCGGAGCACGAGTGGTCGGCCGCGGACGCCCGGACCGTGGCGTTCGTCGACCGCGCGTTCGCGGGCTGGCCGCAGCTGATCGTCGCCAACCTGATGCTTGATCGGGTGCTGGCCACGGTCCTCGAGGCGGCGCTCGACTCGCGCTACCTGCCGCTCCGGCAGCGGGCACGAAAAATCATCGAAGAGGAACGCTATCACGCGATTCACGGGCAGAGCTGGCTCGCCCAGCTCGCCACGGAGGGGCCGGAGGTGCGCGCGGAGCTGGCCGCGGCGCTGCGCGACATCTGGAGTGACGCGCTCTGCTGGTTCGGCCGCGGAGACGGCGGAGCGCTCGGCACGCTGGTCGACGCGGGCGTGCTCGGCGCGGCCGGGGATGCGCTTCGCCGCCGCTTCCTCGCACAGCTCGCGCCGGTTCTCGCCGCCGCGGGCGTCCCGGCGCCGCTGCGCGGTGCCGGCCGGCAGGCGGCCGGCAACCATGAAATCGAAAGGGGCGCAGGCTGGGAGCCGTCGGAGCCGCTGCCGTGGGGCCGCTGGGACGAACGCGCGAGGAGGGTGAGGCCGTGACCGGCCGTGAGGGCGCGCGCCCGGACGGGGCCGGCGCATCCGCGCCCGCCGCGGGGGCCGTGCCGGAGTGCCCCTTCTGCGGCTCGCATGAGACGGAGCTCATGAGCCTCTTCGGTTCGTCTGCGCTCACCTCGCAGTACTACTGCCGCGGCTGCCGCAGCGCGTTCGAGCAGGTGAAATGGGGCACCCCGCCGCCGCCCCCCCCTTCCAGGCGGGATTCCTGATCGGAGCGGACCTCGTGTCGAAGGTGATGCCGCTCCGCGACGCCGTGTCGCAGTACGCGCGCGACGGCGCGGTCATCGCGATGGGCACGGGGCTCGAGTCGTGCATTCCCTTCGCGGCGGGACACGAGATCATCCGGCAGCGCCGGCGCGATCTGACGCTCGTCGGCCCGATCTCGGACATCCTGTTCGACCAGCTCATCGGCGCCGGATGCGTCGCGCGCGTGATCGCGGCGTGGGTCGGCAACGTCGGGGCCGGGATCGCGTACAATTTCCGCCGCGCCGTCGAGGAGCAGATCCCGCGGCCGCTCGCGATGGAAGATCACTCAAACCTGACGGTTGCGCTCGCCCTCGAGGCGGCGGCCCGCGGGGTCCCGTTTCTGCCGTCGCGGACGGTCCTCGGCAGCGAGATCCTGCGCGGCCACGAGCGCCTCAGGGAGATGACCTGCCCGTTTACCGGCGAGCGCCTCCTCGGGGTCGGGGCCCTCGAGCTCGACCTCGCGATCCTGCACGTGCCGCGGTGCGATCGCGGCGGGAACGCGCACCTGTGGGGGAACCTCGGCGTCACGCTCGAGGCGGCGCGCGCGGCGCGGCACGTCGTGCTCACGTGCGAGGAGCTGGTCGACGAGACGGTGATCCGCAGCGATCCCAACCGGACGCTCATCCCGGGGTTTCTGGTCGGCGCGGTGTCGGTCGTGCCGTACGGCTCGCATCCCTCGCCGACGCAGGGGTACGTCAACCGCGACGACCGGTTCTACGACGAGTACCACGCCGAGACCAAGACGCGCGAGGGATTCCTCGGCTGGCTCGACCGCATGGTGGCGGGAACGCCCGACCACGCGGCGTACGTGGCGCGGCTTGGGGCGAGCCGGGTCGAGAGCCTGCGTCCCCGGACGGCGCGCCTCGCCGCCCCGGTCGACTACGGGCTGTGATGCGCGCGGAGGCGCCGGCCGCCACGCGGCGTCAGATCATGGTGGTCGCGGCCGCCCGGCAGATTCGCGACACGGAGATCGTCTTCGTCGGCATGCGCCTGCCGCTCTTGGGCTTTGCCGTGGCCAAAGCGACCCACGCGCCGCGCGCGGTGGGGCTGTTCGAGAACGGGGTGATCCGAGACACGCCCCCGGCCGGCGCGCTCATTACGATGGGCGACCCGCCGAATATCGCCGGCGCGGTGATGTGCACGACCCTGCTCGACGTGATGAGCCACCTCGAGCGCGGCCGCGTCGACGTGGGGTTCCTCGGCGGCGCGCAAGTAGACCGGTTCGGCAATCTGAACACCACCTGGGTCGAGGAGGGCGGAAGGCGTGTGCGCCTGCCGGGCAGCGGCGGGGCGGCCGATATCGCGGCGCTGTCGCGCCGGACCGTGGTGATCATGCGGCACGAACTGCGGCGTTTTCCCGAGCGCGTCGGCTATCTGACGTCGCCGGGATACGGCAGCGGAGGGGCGTGGCGCCGCGAGGCGGGGCTCCCGCGGGGCGGCCCCGCCCGCGTGATCACGAGCCTCGCCGTCATGGGGTTCGATCCGGCGTCGGGCGAGATGGTGCTGGAGAGCGTGCACCCGGGGGTGACGATCGGCGAGGTGCGCGCGCACACGGGCTGGGATCTGCGGGCCGCGGCGCGGCCGGATACGACGGCGGTGCCGACCGCGGAGGAACTCGCCGTGCTGCGGCGGTTCGATCCGGACGGCGCGTGGACGGGATAGCGTTGAAGGCGTAGATCGGCGACTCGGCGGACGGGAGGGACGGGAATGTCCGAAGCAACGGCACAGCAGGTGGCGACGTACAAGAACTTCATCGGCGGTGAATGGCGCGATTCCAAGGGCGGCGCCTTCGAGGTCCGCAGCCCGGCCAACGGGGAGCTGCTCTACCGGGCCCAGCGCTCCACGGTGGACGACGCGCAGGCCGCCGTTCGTGCGGCGCGCCAGGCCTTCGAGTCCACGGAGTGGCGCGAGGACACCGCGATGCGCACCGCGGCGTTGACGAAATTCTCCGAGGCGGTTCGCGTCCGCCACCAGGATCTCGCCACGCAGCTGACCCGCGAGAGCGGCAAGCCGTTCCCGATCAGCCGCGGCGAGGCCCTGCGGCTCGCCGAGACGATCAGCTACTACGCCGGCCTCGCGCGCTGGATCTTCGGCCGTTCGCAGATTCCGCAGCCCAACAGCATCAGCATGATCATGCGCGAGCCGGTCGGCGTGGTGGCGATCATCGTGCCGTGGAACGCGCCGCTCGCGCTGCTGGCCCGGGCGATCGCGCCGGCGCTCGCCGCGGGCAACGCCGTGATCGTCAAGCCGGCGAGCTACACCGCGGGCTCCACCGTCGAGCTCGGCCGCATCGTCGAGGGCATCGAGGAGTTTCCGAAGGGCATCGTCAACATCGTGACCGGCCCCGGCGAACCCGTCGGCGCCGAGCTGGCGCGCCACGACGACGTGGACATGGTCTCGTTCACCGGGGACACGTCGACCGGACGCGAGATCATGCGGCTCGCCTCCGGCAACCTCAAGAAGATCTCACTCGAGCTCGGCGGCAAGTCGCCGACGATTGTGTTCGCGGACTCCAACTTCGACCGGGCGATTCGCGGCGCGATCAACGCCGCCTCTTTCTACAACGCCGGGCAGATCTGCATCGCCGGGACGCGCGTGCTGGTCGAGGAGAGCGTGCACGGCCAGTTCGTGTCGCGGATCCAGGAGATGGTTCCCAAGATGAAGGTCGGGCCCGGGTGGGAGAAGGGCGTCGAAGTCGGCCCGGTGATCTCGGCGGCGCAGATGGAGAAAGTCACGGGGTTTATCGAAGCCGGCAAGAAAGAGGCGCGCCTCCTCGTCGGCGGGCAGCGCCTCACCGACGGCGACTTGGCCAAGGGCTACTTCCTCGCGCCGACGGTCTTCGACGAGATGTCGCCGGACGCGACGATCGCGCAGGAAGAGATCTTCGGCCCGGTGATGGGCATCACGACGTTCAAGGACGTGGACGACGCGATTCGGATCGCCAACCACACGCGCTACGGCCTCGTGGCCGCGGTGTGGACGCGGGACATCAACAAGGCGATGAAGATCGCGATGCGCGTGCGCGCCGGGTCCGTGTGGATCAACACCTTCGGCAAGATGTACCAGTCCACCGAGATGGGCGGCTTCAAGCAGTCCGGTCTGGGCCGCCAGTACGGTCTCGAAGGTCTGTTTGAATATACGGAGCTAAAGCACGTCAACATTCAGATCGAAAAGTAGATAAGGCGTTGGGCGCGCAGCAAGCCCGATCGACGCCCGTTCGCCATTAGTTCAGGCGACTGCGGCAGAGGGAGGGTTTGCTGCGCGTCAGAGATCTTGCCTGGGCACGATCACCTTATTGCGTCGTACGTCCCATATGCCTCGATACGTAATCCGCACGTCCGGCAGCGAGTCCAGCGGCAGAAACAGCAGCGTGTAGTGCGGATCCGTGTGCGGGTACCCCCGCGCGCGGAGGAACGCGTAGAGCGCCGCCGCCCGCTCCGCGATCACCGGCAGCCGGTCCGGCGCCATGATGCCGCCGATCGGCAGCGGCAGTTCCAGCACCGTCCGGCCGTCCTCGACGGCGACGATGCCGCCGCCGAGCTCCAGCACCCGCCGCGCGGCGCGGGCCATGTCCCCGCTGTGCTGCCCCAGCACGGTGAGGTGCGCCGTGACGTTGAAGGTGGAGGCGAGCCCGCCGAGGCGCTCGACGAAGTTGCCGAGCGCGCCGCGAACGATCCACCGGCCGCGCGGATCGATGAGCGCGCATCGCACGACGGAGGACGGCAGGGTCAGGCGGCCGTCCCGCACCGTCACCGGCACGTCCGTCCGCCGCGTGATCACGCTGTTCTCGAGGACGATCGCCGGGAACGCCGCGCCGCCGCCGGCCGGCGCCGGCGCCGGGATCTCGAACAACTCCGGCGCGGGATCCCAGTCCGGCGCGAAGCGCCGCGGAACGGCTTCCGACCAGGCGATCTCCGGGAACGCCGCGGTGCAGACGCCGTCCTCCGCCGCGATGCGCCCGTCCGCGAACACGGTGGACGGCCGGGGTTCGCGGAGATCGTCGAGCACCAGGATGTTGGCGCGCCGGCCCGCGGCGATGCCGCCGAGATCCTCGTCGAGCCCCAGGTACGCGGCCGGCGCCAGCGTCGCCATCTGGTAGGCGAGCACCGGCTCGATGCCGGCGGCGATCGCCTGCCGGATCACGTGGTCGAGGTACCCTTCGCGCGCGATCGTCGCGGCTTCCGGGCCGTCGGCGGTGAGCATCAACCGGCCGGACCGGGCGCGTTCGGGCGTGATTGCCGCCGCGAGCGCTGGGACGTCCGGACGCAGCGACGAGTGCCGCAGCATCGTATATAGGCCGGCGCGAAGACGGTTCGTCACTTCGGCCGCGGTGATCCCCTCGTGGTCGGAGGACCAGCCGGCCGCCGTGAGCGCCGTCAGGCGATCGTAGGACGCGCCCGGCGCGTGCCCGTCGACGCGCCGCCCGGCTTCGAGCGCGGCGGCGATCTTCTGCATGAGGTCGTGGTCGCCGTAGTACACGGCGGGCCACCGCGTCACCTCGCCTACGGTTCGCACCGCCTCGAGCGCGAGGAGCGCGCGCACGCGCTCGAGCGCGAAGGGCCCTTCGTCCGGCAGGTGTGACGGCGCGTGGAGACGGATTGCCCAGAAGAGACGCACCGGCATCGACGCCAGCGTCTCGAGGAGCGGCGCGAGGCGGCCGGCCGGCGTCTGCAGCATCAGCTGCATCGCATCGGCGACGAGCGTGGTCGTGCCGGTTCGCAACACCTCGCGGGCAAACTCCACCGGCGTCGCCATCCCGGTGATGTGGGTATGCGGATCGATGTATCCCGGCGCCAGCACCTTCCCCGGATACGACAGCACACGAGTGTCCGGACCGACCATGCCGCGGTTCAGTCCGACATAGGCGATCCGCCCGCCCGCGATCGCGACGTCGGCGCGATATAGCTCGCCGCTGTATACGTTCAATAGAAGCGCGCCCTCGAGGTAGAGATCGGCCGGACGGCGCCCGGCGGCGACCTCGAGCAGGAGCCGCAGCTCCTCCAGGGTCCGGCTGGTGTGCCTCACGCGCCTCAGTCTAGCACGGGCGGCGGCGAGAGGATGCCGGGCGGCGCGGCGCAAAGACAAGACGCCGCGAAAGGTCGGGGGGTGGGTATGGCAGAGGCACAGCCGGCGTGGAAGCCGTTGCTCGCCGAAGTGATCGGGACGTTTACGTTGATCTTTGCGGGAGCGGGCGCCATCATCGCCAATCAAATCACCCACGGCGGCGTCGGCGTGCTGGGCATCGCGCTGGCCCACGGGCTCGCGATCGGCGTCATGGTCTCGGCGCTCGGCGCTATTTCGGGCGGGCATTTCAATCCGGCGGTGACCTGCGGCTTTCTCGTCGCCGGACGAATCCCGGCGGCCAAAGCGATCGCGTACGTGATCGCGCAGCTTGCCGGGGCCACGCTCGGGGGCCTGGCGCTGTGGGCGGCGTATCCACACGGCCCGGTCGTCGCCGTGAGTCTCGGCACGCCATTGCTCGCGCCCGACGTGCCCACGACGGCCGGCATCCTGTTCGAGGCGATCGGCACGTTCTTCCTGGTGACGGTGGTCTTCGGCACGGCCGTGCACCCCGCGGCGCCGCGCATCGGCGGCCTCGCGATCGGCCTCACAATTACCATGGACATCCTCGCGTTCGGGGCGCTGACCGGCGCGGCGGTGAATCCGGCGCGCGCGTTTGGGCCGGCGCTCGTGTCCGGCGTGTGGACCAATCAGCTGGTCTACTGGATCGGCCCGTTGATCGGCGGCGCCCTGGCCGGCGGCCTGTTCGGCGGCGCTTACTTGCCGGGGCCGGCTTCCAAGTAGCGCAGCAGCGTTCGGACGCCATACCCGGTCCCGCCGAGCGGCATGTACGGCGGTCCCTTGCGGTCCTCCGCGAACGCGGGACCGGCGATGTCGAGGTGCGCCCAGGGTGTCGTCCCGACGAACGCACCGATAAAGGCGGCGCCGCGCTCCGCGCCGGCTGCGCGCCCCCCGGAGTTCTTGAGGTCGGCGATGTCGCTGCGCATCGCCTCCGCGAACTCGTCGTACATCGGCAGCTGCCACAATTGCTCGCCGGAAGCCTTCGCCGCGGTCAGCAGGCGGTCGGCCAGCGGCTGATCGTTGGTCATCAGCCCTGCGGTGTAGTCGCCGAGGGCGATCACGCAGGCGCCGGTGAGGGTCGCGAGGTCGATGATTTCGGCGGCGCCTTCGCGCACGGCAAAGGCCACCGCGTCGCCGAGCACGAGGCGGCCTTCGGCGTCGGTGTTGTTGATCTCCACCGTCTTGCCGCCGAGGGCGCGGACCACGTCGCCGGGACGCGTGGCGCGCCCGCTGATCATGTTCTCGGTCGCCGCCACGATGCCGAGCACCCGCACCGGCGCCGCGAGGTCTTTCAGCGCGCCCATGGCGCCCAACACGGCGGCGGCGCCCGCCATGTCGCCCTTCATCGTCATCATCCCGTTGGCCGTCTTGATCGAGTACCCGCCGGTGTCGAACGTGATGCCTTTGCCGACCAGCGCGACGGTTCGTGAGGCGTCCGCGGCTGCGCCCGCCGGGCGATAGTCCAGCACGATGAACTTCGGCGGCTGCTCGCTGCCGGCCGCGACCGCGGCGAACAGGCCCATCCCCATCTTCCGTGCGCCGTCGAGGTCGATCACGCGGCAGTCCAGCCCGTCGCGCGCGGCGATCTCGCGCGCGAGGTCCGCGAGCGCGGTTGGCGTGACGACGTTGGCGGGCTCGTTGACGAGGTCGCGGGCGCGGCCCGTGGCGGCCACGGCGAGGTCGGCCTGGCGAAGCGCGCGGGTCAGGGCGCCGCGGTCTCCGCGCGCGAGCACGACGGTTTCGTCGAGCGCGGGATCGTCGGCGGTGCGGTACCGGTCGAACCGGTAGGCGGCGAGGCCGGCCCCTTCCGCGGCGGCGCGGACGTGCTCCGCCGGGGCGCCGCCCGGTCCGCCCGCGCCGCCGTCGAGGGCCGCCGTGATCGCGATCCGCTTGGCCTGCACGCCGCCGGCCTGCCGGGCGGCCACGGCCGCGAAGCGGCGCACGGCTTCCGCGTCTCCGCCGCGGCCGGTCCCCACGAGGAGCACGCGCCGGAACGGCGCGTCGAGCGCGTGGAGGAGCAGCGTGCGGCCGCGCTTCCCCGTGAAACCGTCCGCGCGGGCCGCGTCCGTCAACCGTCCGCCGAGCTGCTTGTCAACCGCCGCCGCGTCCCCGGCGAGCGTGCCGGGTTCAGGCACCGCCAGCGCGAGGAGATCGCAGGCGGTGGCGGCAGGAAGTGTGTCGGCGAGCGTGACGCGCATGTTGACCTCCGGGGGGGGGCGTTCAAGTGCCTGTCTTTCACACGCTGCCTATTGTAACAGACAGGTTCAGCGCACGAGGGCCGACACCGGAACGAACCGGATGCCGGCCTCGTCGAATTCCGGCAGCATCTCCCGCAGCACGCGCGCCGTCACCTTGCCGACGTGGCCGATCGCGATCGCCTGTCCGCGGGTCTGCGCGATGCGGATGAGCGCATGGAACTGGGCGCGGACGTAGGTGTCGTCGTCCTGGTTGTCGAGAAAGACGGCCCGCACCGCCGTCGGCACGCCCATCGTGCGCGCGGTGTCCGCGGCGACGGACCGCGGCGAGGTCAGGCTGTCGACGAAGAACAGCCGGCGTGCCTTGACAACGCCGAGGATCGCCCGCATCACGCGCGGATCGGCGGTCCCGCGCGAGCCCATGTGGTTGTTCGTGCCGGCGGCGCCGGGCACCGTGGCAAAGTCCGACGCCACGGTCCGTGCGATCGCGTCGTCGGTCATGTCCACCGTGATGCCGCCGGGCCCCAGGTCGAGCGCGGCGTTGTCCGGCTGGACGGGGAGATGAAGGATCACCTGGACCCCCCGGCCCGCCGCCTCCTCGGCGATCGGCGTCGAGTACGGCAGGCCCGGCAGCACCGAAATCGTCACCGGACGGGGAAGCGCCATCACCTCGCGCGCGGCGCGCAGGCTGTAGCCCGCGTCGTCGAAGATGACGGCGACCCGGGGATGAGCGGATGGCTCCGGTGATGCCGCCGGTCCGGGAGCGACGGCGGGACTCTGGGAGCCTTCGGGGTTTTCGCGCGGCGGCTGCGGCGCGGCGGCGCGGGGCGCGGGCGCCGGGGCGGCCGGCCGCGCGGGACGGGGACGCGCCGCAACCGGCGGCGCCGCGTGAGACGCGCGGGGCGGGGCGGGCGGAGCGGGCGGCGCCGGACGGACGTGCCAGCCGGCCAGCAGGCCGAGCACGATGCCGGCGCCGGCCAGCATCCCCAGCGCGAACGCCGGGATGCCGCGCCGGGACCGGCCGTTGGTTCCGCCGCGTGTTCTGCCGCCGCGCGCGCTTTTAGGGGCCATCAGGGTTGCTCCGCGGCGGGGGCCGCCGCATACCGCTGCAGCCCTTTCAGAATGCCCTGCGCGAACGCCTGCTGTCCCGCCGGAACGCGCAGCAGCTGTTCCTCGCGGGGGTTGGTCACGAACGCCGTCTCCACGAGCACGGCCGGAATATGCGGGTTGCCGACCAGCACCGCGAATCGGGCCACCGCGATGCCGCGCGAGCCTACGCCCGCGGCTCGGCCGATCTCGTCCGCGATGGCCGAGGCGAGCGGTGCGCTCTGCGGCGTGAGGTAGAAGGCCTGCGTGCCGTTGGCGTTCGCGTCGACCGCGGCGTTGGCGTGGATGCTGACAAAGAGGGTCGCGCCCCCGCGCGCCGCGATGCGCGCGCGATCTTCCAACGGGACGAAGACGTCCGCGTCCCGCACCATGACCACATCGATCCGCTGCCGGACGAGCAGGGTGCGAAGGTCCTGGGCGATCGCGAGCGCCACGTCCTTCTCCAGCACGCCGGAGGGGCCGATCGCGCCCGGATCGCTGCCGCCGTGGCCGGCGTCGATCGCCACGACCAGCCGGCCGTGGCCGCCGGCCGCCGGCGGCTGCGCGGCGCCGCCGAGATCGATTACGAGCTGCGACGGATCGGCGCCGGGATGCACGGCGTAGGGCGCGGGCCGGCTCAGCTCGACGACGATCCGGACGATGTTGGGATCTTTGTGGAACTGCGCCGCTCGGACCTGGACGACGAGGCCGTCGTTGACGTCGAGGGCCTTCTTGACCGGGACAAAGACCGCGTCCGCGACGTCGAGGACGATGCGGTCCGGGCCGCGGAGCACGTGCTCCGCGGCCCGGATGGGCTGCGTCGCCGTGATGACGACCCGGCCGCCGCCGTCCGCGGGCTCGTACGCGACATCGAGCAGTTTGCGTCCGGACGGCCCCGCCGGGATCGGCCCCGGGGCGGCGCCGCCGCCGAGGGCGATCACGACGTGCCGGTCCGCCGGCGCGGAGAGGAGGCGGTAACGCACCGGCCCGGTCAGGTCGAAGACGACGCGCGCGCCGCCCGCCGCCTGGCCCATGCGGATCGTTTGCAGCGGCCCTTCATGGACGTCGGTCAGCGGCTGCGGCGTCCGGGCCACCGCGCCGGGGACGTCGACGACCAGCCGCTCGGGCGTGTGGAGCGTTGTGATGCGGGGATGCAGCGGCGCGGTGGCCTCGAGCGTCACTTCCAGGCCGGCGTCCGTCGCGCGCCACGAAACCGCCGTGATCTGGCCGTTGACGAACAGCGTGCGCTGCCCGGCGTCGTAGATCGTCACGTCGCCCAACGTATCGAAGACCCACTGCGCCGGCACGAGCACGCGGCCGAGAACCGTCACGAGCGGTACCGGAACGGGGCGGCGTTCCCCGTTGACGGTGGCGTACGGATCGTTCGTCCGCAACTCCATCTCGTCGCCGGCCGGACTCTGGAGCGTCAGGACGCGCGCGCGGCCGTCCCACGTCGCGTGGATGCCGAGCGGTTCGAAGAGTCCCGGGAGGGGCGCCATGACGACGCCGTCCTGCACGATCGCGTCCCCCGCGGACGCGAGGTCTTCGCCGTTGGCGATGATCCGCAGTGGGACGGGCTGCGCCGGCGTGGGAGACACGCCGGCGCCGAGCACGGCAAGAGACAGGAGGACGGAGACGAGAAGGCCGCGCCGCCGGCTGTGATGTTCGATGATCTGCCCCCGATGATGCGGCGTCGAATGCTGCAACGAGTACGGCGTCAAAACGCGTCTGGCGCGGAAACGTCCGGACGGCCGGACGAACCCGCGGTGCTAGTACGCCGGACGTCCCATAACTCCTCCACCGCACGCGGGGACCGCCGGGCGGCCGCCGCCTGTGCTCAGCGCCAGACCTCGGCGATCGGCGCCTCGCGCGCGGCCCTCCCAAGCGCGGGAAGGTTCCAGTTGTCGCTCATCGTGCGGCAGAATCCGTAGTGGCTGTGCCGGATCGCGGACGCGGCTCCCCGCCGGACGCCCCGTCCCCAGAACCCGGCGAACACGCGGTTGTCCCCGTTGAAGTCGTCTTCGTCGTAGCAGAAAAAGAGGGCGGGGTACCGGCCGTCCGCGTCCGGCGTCGTGAACCACGGCGAGGCGGCCAGCGTGTCGAGCAGCGCGTTGAGATTGGCGTCGGCCCGCTGCGGGTGGCCGTTGTGCATTTCGTTGTCGTCGTCCCATCCGGCGTAAACCAGGCAGCGGTCCGGCAGGCCCGCCGGACCGCCGCCCAGATCGGCGCGCAGCGCGTCGAGGCCCATCCCGGTGCGGGCGATCGGAGCGTGGAGGTCGACGAGCGGGTTGTGCTTGCGCGCGATTGTCCCGGCCAGATGGTAGACGTACGCGGGAATCGGCGGCGCGGCGGCGGCGCCGGCGCTCGCGACCGTGGGGTGGAACGTGTCGATGACCTCGGCCGTGCCCCACACCTCGCCCGAGGCCATGGCGCGATAGTTGGGGCCTGACGGGTGCGACACCGCGAAGTAGCGGTCGAGCACGGCGCCTTCCCGGGCCAGCCGCCGATGCGAGGCGAGGCCGGACACTTCGGCGAACCTGCGATTCTCAAACACGGCCCACACGAGGCTGCTCCACCATCGGGAGGTCGCGGCCGCCCACGCGGGGCGAGACCGCGCGGCCGTGCCGGCGGCGGCGGCCGCCAGCACGGCCCGCAGCAGCGTGCGCCGCGGCAGGCGCCTCGGGCCTGTGCTCCGGCAGGGGAGAGGATCCGCGGCCATGTGTCTTACAGCGTTCCCTAGGCGGTGATGGTTTCGACGAAGGCCGCGAGCCGGCGCGGGGCCGGCAGCGGTCCCGCGACGAACACGAGCCACGTCTCGACGAGGCGCGCGGCCGTCTCGACCGGCAGCGCCGCTCGGGGCACGCCGGGCACGTCCTCCCACGGCGGGCCGTCGAGGCGGAGCCCAATCTGGTCCACGTAGTCCATCGCGGCGTCCGCTTCCGTTCGGATGGCGGCGCCGCCATCGAGCGCGAGTCCCGTGCTGTCCTCGTAGACGTCGACGAGCACCTTGGTGAGGGCGGCGAGGCTCGCGAGCGCCCGGAGTGTACCCCACTGATCCTGGATGCTGGCGCCGGCCTCCCAGAGTGCCGCGGGCGCCGCACCGTTCGACGCGACGACGCCGGCGGACGCCGGGACCGGAGGCAGCTGCTCGCCGGCCGCGATCGTGCCGACCCACCGGTCGAGCAGAGAGGCGCACCGGACGGCGGCGTGGAGCAGGCCGGGCGCGCCCTCCCGCAGCGTGGCGCCGCAGACCCCCGACGCCGCGGTGATCACCTTGGGCGCGAGATCGCGGGGCGCGAGCCGCGGCACCTGCACGTCCTGGGCGACGAACCACTCCACCATCAGGGTGATGTCTTCCGGTGAGGTGTAGCGATTCGGACGCTCGAGAAGCCGCCGCTGCAGCGAGCGCTTCCACCGCGGGCCGATCGTCTGCAGCGTCTCGACGGCGATCCGCACCGGCGCGAAGACGCAGACGATCCATGCCACCAGGACGAGAAAGAGGTCGCGGCCGCCGTCCGCGGCGAGCGTCACGGCGGCGCCGGCCAGACAGACCCACAGCCAAGCGCGGCCAAACGCGCGGCGCGCGTCGGCCCGTTCGAGGCGGCTCAGCGCATAGCGAAGCGTCATCGGCGCTCCTATGGTACCATACAGCCTGTGCCGACCATCACGGAGACGCGCTTCCAGATGGTGCAACTCGTCTTTCCGGAACACGCGAACCCCCACGGCACGCTCTACGGCGGACGCATGATGTCCTGGATCGCCACGGCCGGTACGCTGGCCGCGTCGCGGTTCGCCCACGGCCTCGTCGTTCTCGGCGCGATGGACGATCTGGATTTCCTGACGCCCGTGCACGTCGGTGAGATCGTGACGATCGACGCCCAGGTGGAGTTTGTCGGGCGGTCCTCCATGGAGGTCGGCGTGGTCGTGCAGTCCGAGGCGCCCGGACGGTCGGCCCCGAGGCGGACGACGTCGTCGCACCTGGCCTTCATCGCGCTCGACGACCGCGAGCGGCCGCGGCCGGTCGGACTGACGGTCACGCCCGGATCGAGCGCCGAAGCGGCCGTCTATAAGGCGGCCGCCGCGCGCAAGGCCGCGCGGCTCGCCCGGATGCAAACGCAGGGCGCCGATTCTCTCCCGCTGGGTCCGGCGCCGCCGCCGACGCACATCGCCCACCTGGTGACGCCCGACGACGCGTTCAGCGGGACGCTTATGTTCGCCGGCAAGGTCTTGACGCTGCTCGACGAAGCGGCCGCGATCACGGCCGTCCGGTATGCGCGCGGTCCGGTCGTGACGGCGTCGCTCGACACGGTGTACTTCTACCATCCCCTCCGCGTCGGCCAGATCGCCGACGTCGTCGCGGCGGTGACGTTTGTGTCGAGAACGTCCGCCGAGATCGGCGTGCGGGTGGACGGCGAGCAGGTCGGCGGGGGCCGCCACTACACCTGCACCGCGTTCCTCACGATGGTCCACGTCGACGATGCGGACCGGCCGGCGCCGATGCCGCCGCTGCCCGCGCCGGACGGCGACGCGCGGCGCGTGCGGCTCGCCGGGGCGATGCGGACACGCGCGCGGAAAGAGCGGGTGGCGGCGCTGCGTGCCGCATCCGATGCTCATTAGGTTCGTCCACGTGATGGTGCTCTCGCTCGTTCCCTGGGTCGAGCTGCGCCTGGCGATTCCGTACGGCATCACCAAAGGGTTGCCGCCCGCGGCCGCCTTTGGCGCCGCGGTGCTGGCCAGTTGGGCGGTGATCCTGCCGGCGTTCCTTGGGCTGGATCTGTTCTACGAGCGGTTTCTCTCGCGGTCCGCGCTGGTGCGGCGGTTCATCCAGGAAGTCCGGCACCGCGGACGAAAATACGTGGAACGGTGGGGCGTCGTCGGCGTGGGGATCTACGTGAGCCTGCCGCTGCCCGGACCCGGTGTGTACTCGGGCGCCGTACTCGCGTGGACCTTCGGGCTGCCGAGGCGCCAGGCGATCGCCGCGCTGGCGCTGGGGGTGCTGGTCAGCGCGTTTCTCGTGACGCTGATCAGCACGGGCCTGATCGCGGTCATCAGACGGTTCGTGTGAGCACGCGCGGGGGGACGCGCGCGCGCATCGCTGCCCTGGAGGGATGACCGGTGGACACGGTCGGGCACCACTACATTGTCGAGGGCTCGGGCTGCAACCGCGACGTGATCAGTCGCGTGGAGCAGGTCGAGCAGGTCCTGGTCCGGGCCGCGGAGGTGGCCGACGTCCAGATTTGGGCGATCTCGTTCCACCGCTTCCGGCCCATGGGGGTCAGCGGGGTCGTCGTGATCTCAGAGTCGCACCTCTCGGTGCACACGTGGCCGGAGGTCGGCTACGTGGCCCTGGACATCTTCACCTGCGGCGACCGGGCCAAGCCCGAGGCCGCCGTTCAACACGCGCTCAAAGCGTTCGGCGCGACCAACATGCACATCACCGAGGTGACCCGCGGTCTCGAAGAGGGCGACAAGGTCTTTTTCCACAGCATGATCACGTGGGAAGAAAACCTGCCGGAGAATTTGATGAACCACCGGCCCCGGCGCCGCCGGCCCGTGCGGCGCCGGCGCGCCAAGGTCATGTCGACGTCCTGATCAGCCGCCGCCGAAGGCGGCGACCACGATGTTGATCAGCAGGTAACGCGCCACCTGGATCAGCAGCAGCGCGGCGATCGGCGTCACATCGATCCCGCCGAGCGGCGGGACGAGACGGCGGATCGGCAGCAGCACCGGGTCTGTGACGCGGACGATGGCACGGATCACCGGATGCCCGTAGTCGACCGACGGAACCCATGTCAGCAGGGCGCGCACGATGATGAGCAGTGCGAGCAGCTGCGCCACATCCGAAATGAGGGTGACGAGGAACAACACGCATGTATTCTAGCACAGGTCGGGAATCGCCGGTCCCGCCGGGCACCGCGGCGACGGAGCGCCTATACTACACCGATGCCTACCGGCGGACGTTTCTCGCCGGCGTTCTCGCGGTCGTGCCGGCCGCCGGGGGCCGCACCGGCGTCGTCCTCGACCGGACCGTCTTCTATCCGACCTCCGGCGGCCAGCCCCACGACACCGGCACGCTCGACGGGATTCCTGTCGTCGACGTGGTCGACGCCGATGAGCACGTGATCCACGTGCTCGAAGCCGGCAGCTCGCCGCCCGGCATCGGGGTGGAGGTCGAAGCCGAGATCGACTGGGACCGGCGGTTCGATCACATGCAGCAGCACACCGCGCAGCATCTCGTGTCCGCCGCCTTTCTCCAGCAGCTTCGCGCCGAGACCGTCGCGGTGCACCTCGGCGACTCGTCGACGATCGACTTCGAGCGCGCTGCCCTATCCCCCGAGGAGGCGCTCGCCGTCGAGGACGCCGTCGCCGAGGCCGTCTACGACAACCGTCCCGTCGGCGTGCGGTTCGTCGACGCCGGCGAAGCGGAGCGGATGGGCCTCAGGCGGCCGGCAAAGCGCGCGGGTCCGCTTCGGGTCGTGGAAATCGAGGGCCTCGACCGGTCCGCCTGCGGAGGCACGCACGTCCGGACCACCGGAGAGCTCGGCCCCGTGCTGCTGCGGCGGTGGGAGCGCGCGAAGGGGCACCTGAGGGTCGAGTTTCTGGCCGGCTGGCGCGCCCTTCGCGACTATCGCTGGAAGCACGCGCTCGTCGCGGAGTGGAGCGGCCGCCTGACCGTTGGGGATCGTGAGCTGCCGGAGGCGCTCGGGCGGCTCACCGCGCGCGTCGAGGACCGCGAACGCGCCCTGGCCGCCTCGCTCCGGCGCCTCCTGGCGTATGAAGCGGCGGAACGTCTCGCCGCGCTCCCGGCGGGAGAAGGTCCAAAGGTGCTCCGGCTCGAGTTCCCGCAGCGCGATCAGAACGAGGTTCGCCTGCTGCTGCGAGAATTGACGTCGCGCGAGCCGTGCGTGGCGCTCGCCGGGGTGGTGGAGACAGGCCGGTTGTATTTTGTCCGGTCGGCGGGCGTGGCGGCCGACATGGCCGCGGTCCTGACGGGGGCGGCGCGGTCCGTCGGCGGACGCGGCGGCGGTACCCCGGAGGCGGCTCAGGGAACGGTGCCGCCCGCGGAGGTAGCCCGCGCGCTCGACTTGGCCGTCGAGCAGGTATGCCGTGCCTGAGCTGCCGGAGGTCGAAGCGGCGCGGCGATCGCTCCTCCGGACGGTCGCCGGCAAGACGATCGCCCGGGTGATCGTCCGGCGCCCGACGGTGCTCCGCACGCATTCCGGCCCGGGCTTCGCCCGCGCCCTGCGGGGGCGCACGATCCGAGGCATCACGAGGCAGGGCAAGGCACTGCGCTTCTCCGTCGATCCGTGGGTGCTCGTCTTCCACTATATGCTGTGGGGCGTTGTGCGCTTCCAGCGGGACGGGGCCGCGCCCGGCCCGGGGACCGGCGTGTTGTTCGGGTTCGCCGGCGGCGCGACGCTCGAATTTCGCGAGCTTCAACTGAGCACGTTTCATCTCCTCAAGACCACGCGGGCGGCCGAGGCGGCGGAGCCCGGCCTCGATCCGCTCGGGCGAGGGCTCACCGTCGAGACGTTCCTCGCCGCGCTCGGGGGGCGCGGCAGCCTGAAGGACGCACTCTGCAACCAGGCGCGGATCGCGGGCATCGGCAACCTGTGGGCGCACGAGATCCTGTTTCGGGCGCGCCTTCGTCCCGACCGGACCGTCCAATCGCTCTCGCCTTCGGAGGCGCGGCGTCTCTACCGGACCATCCGGCGAACACTGCGCGCCGCGATCGCCGCGGGCGGCGAACCCGGGTTTCACGACGCGCTCGGCCGCGAAGGGCGCGCGCGCCTCGCGGTGTACGGCCGGGCGGGCGAACGCTGCCGTGGCTGCGGCGGCACCGTGCGCGACGGGCGCTTCCACGGACGGCCGACGTTCTTCTGCCCGCGCTGCCAGCGATAGCATGGGCCGGCCGGCGCACCCGCGCGTCCGTCCCGAGGCTGTGATCGGCCTGCTCGAGCGCCTCGTCGCCGTTCCGTCCGTCAATCCCGTGTTGGTCCCGGGAGGCGCCGGCGAAGCCGAGATCGCGGGCGTGCTGGCCGGCGCGTGCCGTTCGCTCGATCTCGATGTGGCCGTCGAGGACGCGCTGCCCGGCCGCCCCAACGTCGTCGCGGTGCTGCGCGGCCGCGACCGGCGCCGCGGCCGCTCGCTTCTGCTGAACGGCCACACCGACACGGTCGGCGCGGCGGGGATGGACGGGCCGTTTTCGCCTGAGCGCCGGGGCGAGCGCCTCTATGGCCGCGGGGCATACGACATGAAGGCGAGCCTCGCCGCGATGGTCGGCGCCGTCGCCGCGCTGCGCGACGCGCACGTGGCCCCGCTCGGCGACGTGATCCTGACGTTTGTGGTCGATGAAGAGTACCTGAGCGCCGGCACGGAGGCGGTGGCGCGCCGTTACCGCGCCGACGCGGCGATCGTGACCGAGCCCACCGCCATGCGCACCTGTCTCGCGCATAAGGGGTTTGTGTGGGCGCGGATCCGCACGGAGGGACGCGCGGCGCACGGCAGCGATCCGGCAGCCGGCGTCGACGCCATCGCGCACATGGGGCGGGTGTTGGCCGCGATCGACCGGCTCGATCGGGAGGTGCTGCCGCGTTCCCGGCACCCGTTGGTCGGCCGCCCCTCCGTCCACGCGTCGCTGATCGAGGGCGGCGAGGGGCTCAGCACGTATCCGCCGGCCTGCACGCTGGACGTGGAGCGCCGGACGCTGCCGGGCGAGACCGTGGACGACGTCCGGCGTGAACTGACCGTGATCGCCGACGGGCTGCGCGCGGCGGACCCCGCGTTTCGGGCGGCGGTCGAGATCACGGGCAGCCGGCCGGGGCTCGAGGTGAACCCGGACGCGCCGATCGTCCGGGCGCTCGACGGCGCGGCCCGGCAGGTCACGGGGCAGAGCCCGCCTCAGATCGGCGTCGCGTACTGGTGCGATGCCGCCATTCTCGCCCAGCACGAGATGCCGACGGTGGTCTTCGGCCCGTCCGGCGACGGCGCGCACGCGGCGGTCGAGTACGTCGATCTGCCGTCCGTGACCGCCTGCGCCCAGATCTTCGCGGAGACGATCCTGGCGTTCTGCGGAGCGGACGATGCGCCTGCTGACGTTTCTCTCTGACTTCGGCCTCGACTCGCCGTACCCGGCGGCGATGAAAGCCGTGGCGTCCGCGATCTGCGACGCCCGGTTCCTCGACATCTCGCACGCGGTGCCGCGCCACGCCGTCCGCACCGGCGCGTATCTGCTGTGGTCCGTGGCTCCGGTCTGCCCCGCCGGCACCGTGCACTGCGCCGTGGTGGATCCGGGCGTCGGCACGGCGCGGGCCCCGCTGGCCGTGGCTGCCGGAGGGCAGATATTCGTCGGACCCGACAACGGGCTGCTGCTGCCGGCCGCGAGACGACTGGGGGCCCCGGAGGTGTACCGGCTGACGAATCCCGCCTACTGGCACCATCCCGTTTCCGGGACCTTTCACGGACGCGACATCTTCGCTCCGGCCGCGGCCCATCTCGCCGCGGGCGCAGCAGTTGAGGCCGTGGGTGAGGCGGCGCCCGAGTACGTCGACTTGACGATCGAGGAAGGCGGGTGGGACGGCTCGAGCCTGCGCGGCGCCGTGCTGTGGGTCGACCCATTCGGCAATCTCGTCACGACAATTCCCGGCAGCCTGCTTGCCCGGCTGGCGGAGAGCCGGAACGCCGTGGTCGAGGTCGGGTCCAAGGGGCTTCGCGCCGGGGTCGGACGCACGTTCGGGGACGCCGCGCCCGGCGGGGCGGTAATTGTGAAGGGCAGCGACGGCCTCGTGGAGGTCGCGCTCAATCGCGGCCGTGCAGCGGACGCCCTGGCCGCCGCGCCGGGCGATCCGGTGCGGGTTCGGGCCGCGGATATCGGTTCTTGACACTATACATTCAGCGGGGAGTCCGTGATACTATAGCGAACACTTTGGGGGCACTTCGCGCAACTCTCGTGCTCCTGGGGGGAGAGGACCTGATGTCCTTGCGCGTTCGAATCACCTCGGTCGCACTCGCCGCCGTTCTCGTCGCCGTGCTCGCGGCGCCCGTTATGCCCCACGCCGATGCGGCATCCGCCCCGTTCGTGCTCTCGGCCTTCAAGACGCTGCAGAAAAACTACGTCGACCAGCTCGTCGCGGCCCCCCTGCTCAACGCGGCGCTGACCGCCGCGGAAAAGAAGGCGGGCGCGGAGGCGGGCGCGTTGATCCCGGACACCGCGACGGAGGAGCTGGCTTCGTCCCTCTTCACCCAGCGGTTCGCCGCGATCACGGCGGGCGTGGCCGGACGGGTCACCGAGACGGATCTGGCCTACGCCGCGGTCGAGGGAATGCTCCAGAGCCTTCATGATTCGCACACGGGGTTTGTCCCGCCGTCGCTGTATCAGGAGATCAAGCGCCGGGAGGCCGGACAGGCCGCGTTCACCGGGGTGGGCATCGTCCTCCTCCACCGTGACGGACAGTACTACATCAACGAGATCTATCCCGGCGGTCCCGCCGAGCAGGCGGGGATCCACGTGTTCGACCGGATCGTGGCGGTGGACGGCCATGCCACCAACGGACTGGCGGACGACGAAGTGTCGAAGATGATCCGCGGCGCGGCCGGCAGCCGCGTGACGCTGACGGTCCTCCGCGCCGGGGTGACGGATCCCGTCGAGGTGCCGATCGTGCGCGGACCGATCCACGTGCCGACGGTCACCGACCGCATGCTGCCCGGGCAGATCGGATACGTGCGCCTCTTCGAGTTCGTGCCCGGCGTGGGCAACAGCATCCGGAACGCGATGCAGGATTTGCGCGCCGGCGGGATGCGGGCGCTGGTGCTGGATCTCCGCGGCAATCCCGGCGGGTTGGTGAGCGAGCTGCGCGAGGTCTCGTCGGCGATCCTGCCGGAGGGCTCGGCAGTTCTTCAGATGCGTACCCGCACCGGCCGCAGCATCGTGATGCAGACGCCAAACCAGCCCATCGTGCCGGCCAGCGTGCCGATCGTAGTGCTGGTGGACGAGGGCACAGCGTCCGCGGCGGAACTGCTCTCGGCCGCGATCCAGGAAGCGGGCCGCGGCGTGGTCGAGGGGACGAAGACCGCGGGCGCGGTGGAGATCGGCATTACGATCGATCTGCCGGAAGGCGCCGGAATGAGCGTGACCGTCGCCCGCGTGTTCACGGGCAAGGGGATGCGGCTGGAAGGGCAGGGCGTCACGCCGGATACCCCGGAGTCGCTGACCTCGCAGGCGATGGACGAGGGTCACGACAACCAGCTCGATCGCGCGGTCGAGATCCTCAACATGCAGCTCGGCATCAAGCCGACGAACGGGTGTGTCATGCCGGCCGCACGGGCGGCCTGATACCGGAATCGGAATCGCCGGCGGCCGCGCGCGGCCGCCGGAGCGCCATCGAACGGCCTCTCCGCCGGGGGGGCCGTTCACGCTTTCGTCGCCACGGCTTGATCCCGCTCGTATACTGAGGATGGCCCGCGCACGGCGGTTGCGAGCGCGCGGGTATTGGGGGGACGTGTCATGCGTGCCGCGCTGATCGCGGTGCTCGTGGTGGTGGTGATCGGCTTCGTTTCGGTCTCGTCCGTCGCGGGCGCCTACAATCATCTCGTGCAGCTGCGCCAGCAGGTGGACGCGGCGCAGGCCGACGTCGAGACGCAGCTGCAGCGCCGCTTCGATCTCATTCCGAACCTCGTCGAGTCGACGCGCGCCGTGCTCGCCCAGGAGCGTACCGTGTTCGAAGCGCTGGCGCGCGCGCGGACGCAGTACGCGGGCACCCAGCCCGGCACGCCGCAGCGGATCGACGCGGCCAACAACCTCCAGAGCGCGCTGGCCCGCCTGCTCGTGATCGTCGAGAACTACCCCACCCTCCGCAGCAACGAGACGGTGCAGTCGCTGATGCGGGAGCTCGCCGGGACGGAAAACCAGCTCGCCTACGCACGCCGCCAGTACAACGCGGCCGTGCAGGCGTACGACACCGCTCTGCAGACCTTCCCGACGACGCTCATCGCCGCGAGCTTCGGCTTCCAGCCGCGCCCGTACTTCCAGGCTCAGCCCGGCGCCCAACAGGCCCCGCGCGTGAACCTCGGGGTCCCCACGCCCTGACCGCGCGCACGCGGCGGCGCATCTCGCCGCGGACCTGGGCCGCCGCGCTGCTCGCGGGCGCCAGCGTCGCGGCGGCCGCGGGACTCGCGTCCGCCGTCCCCGGGGGGACGCCGGCAGGAGGCCGCTTGGCGTTTCCGCCCCCGCAGGGCTACGTCTCCGACTTCGCCCGCGTGCTCGATCCGGGCGCGCGCGCCTCGCTCGAAGCGCGCCTCGCCGCGTACGACCGCGCGACGGGCAATCAGATCGCGATCGCGGTGTTTCCGGATCTCGGCGGCGTCCCGATCAACGATTTCGCCGTTCGTCTCGAGGAGGCGTGGAAGGTCGGCCGGCGGGGTCGCGACAACGGCATTTTGCTGCTGGTCGCGCTCAAAGAGCGCGCGATCCGGATCGAGGTCGGCTACGGTCTGGAGGGCAAGGTGACCGACGCCGATGCCGGCCGTATCATTCGGGACGACCTCGCGCCCGCGTTTCAGGCCGGACGCTACGCCGACGGCCTTGCCGCCGGGGTCGACGCGCTCGTCAATCTGATCGGCGCGCCGGCCGGGGCCGGTGCCGCGGCTCCGGGCGCATCCGCCACCCCGCCGTCCGGCGGGGGCGCGCGCGCTCCGTCCGGCGGCGGGGGAGGTGGCGGCCTCCCCGTTCTGCTCTTCCTCGTGTTCGTCGCGCTGACGACCTTCGCGGCCCGGCGCGGAGCGCGGCGCTGTCCCCGCTGCGGCGCGACCCTCCGGTTGACGTCGCAGAGCGGCACGGCCGGGGTCGGCGCGGTGGAGGCGTGGACCTGCCCCAAATGCGGTTACAAGGACAAGCGGCTCGTCCAGCGGCCCGCGATGATGCCGGTGCCGTACTTGGTCGGCGGCGGATGGGGCAGCGGCGGGTTTGGCGGCGGGGGCGGGTTCGGCGGGTTCGGCGGCGGCGCGTCGGGCGGCGGCGGCGCGTCGGGCGGATGGTAGCGTGATCGGCGGCATGCACCGGCTGCTCGACGCGCGCGACAAGGCCCGCCTGCGGCGCCTTACCGAGGCGATCGAGCTCGAGACCGGCGCGGAGATCGCGGCGCTCGTGGTGCGTCGCGCGAACGACGTCCCCGCTCTCGCGCGCGCCTACTTCGATCACGTCGGCATCGGCAAGCACGGCCACGACAACGGCGTGCTCGTGCTCGTGGCGATGGACAACCGCGCGATCCACGTCGAGATCGGCCGCGGCCTCGGGACCGTGGTTCGCCCCGAAGACGCGCAGCGCGTCATCGACTTCGTCATCGCGCCGCAGTTTCGTCACGGACGGTTTGGGGAAGGACTGGTCCGCGGCGTGGAGGCGATCGGCCACCTGGTGCGCCGCGCCGAGACCCGGTGAGCGCCGCGACATCACGGCCGGGTGAACCGGCACGCCCGTCGGGACCGTGGGCGGTGGCGGCGCTGCTCGGCCTCGCCGTGGTGTTGGGGGTGACCGGGTGGTGGATCACCACGTACAACCGGCTCGTGCAGGCCCGTATGGCCGTCGACACGCAGTGGGCGCAGGTCGAGGCGCAATATCAGCGCCGCGTCGATCTCATTCCCTCGCTCGTGTCGGCGGCATCCGGCCAGCTGGCGCAAGAACGGCAGGTCTTTGGCGCGATCGCAGCGGCCCGGACGGCATATCTCGGCGCGCCGGCCGGCTCGGCTGAACGCGTCCGCGCGGCGACGGCGCTGGAAGCGCCCGTCGGCCGGTTGATCGGCATCGTCGAGGCGTCGCCCGATCTACGCGGCCGGGAGGCGGTGGCCGCGCTGATGGACGAGCTGGCGGGCACCGAAAACCGCATCGCCGTCGAGCGGCGGCGGTACAACGACCGCGTGCGCGTCTACAACACGCTCGTCCAGCAGATCCCCTCGGCGTTGGTCGCGTCGGCGGGAGGATTTCAGCCGCGGCCGTACTTCGAGGCCGCCGGGTCCGCGGCGGTCCCGCCAACCGTGAGACTGTCGCCGTAACCGTGGGGATTGACAGACCTTGGCGGTTGGGCTAGCCTAACCCGCGGGCGAGATTGTTGACTAGACCAGTGAACAATACATGATCAGCGCGTTCTTGATCACGCTCAGGGAAGGCTTGGAGATGTCCCTGATCGTGGGCATCCTGCTCGCGTATCTCGCCCGCACCGGGCACCGCCGCGAGTTTCCCGCCGTGTGGGCGGGCGTCGCCTTTGCCGCCCTGGTCAGTCTGGCCGCCGGCGGCATCATCTTTGCGACGGCGGGAGAGTTCACCGGACGCGGCGAGCAGTTGTTCGAAGCGACGGCGTTCTTCACGGCCGTCGCGGTGCTGACCTACATGATCTTCTGGATGCGGCGGGAGGCGGTAACGATACGCGCCTCGCTGCAGGCCAGAATGAGCGAGGCGCTGCAGGCGGGATCGCGCGCCGCGCTCGTCGTGCTCGCGTGGGTGTCCGTCGGACGCGAGGGCATCGAAACGGCGCTGTTCTTCTTTGCCACCGTGCGGGCGTCGTCGCCGTTCGCCGCGGGACTCGGCGGGACGCTCGGTCTCGGGACGGCGGTGCTGTTGGGATGGCTGCTCTACCGCGGCACATACCGGCTCGATCTCCGTATGTTCTTCAACATCACCAGCGCGCTGCTGCTGTTTGTCGGCGCGGGCCTGCTCACGCGCGGCATCGGCGAGCTGCACGAGGCCGGGCTCATTCCGGCGCTCGTCGAGCACGTGTGGAATTCGAACCGGCTCGTGAGTCAGACGTCGACGATGGGCAGCCTCCTCGAGGCGATGTTTGGCTACACAAGCACGCCGTCGCTCGCGCAGGTGATCGCCTACGCCGTCTACCTGGCCGCCGTTGGGTGGTCATACCTCCGCCCGGTGCGGATGCCGGCCGGCCCGCGGCCGTCCGGAAGGGCGGCGCGGCTGGTCGACCGCGCGGCGCAGCCGGGGCACCCCCGCGCATGACGGCCCCGGCCGCCGTCGTCCGCACGATCGCCGTGGCGCTTTGGGTCGGCGCCATGGCGGGGCTCGACTTCATCGACGCGCCGCTGCGCTTCGCGACGCCCGCGTTGACGCGCAACCAGGCGGTTGCGCTCGGGCAGGCGGTGTTCGCGCGGTTCAACCGGATCGAGCTGGCCTGCGGAATCGTCGCGCTGGCCGCGGCGGTCGGAGCCCGGTCGGCCCGCTGGACCGTCGCGGTCACGGCGGTGATGCTGGCGCTCGTCGCCGCGCAGACCTTCTACCTGACGCCCGAGATCACACGCCTCGCCGCCGGGTTGGACTTCGTCAATCGAACGCCCGGCGATCCGCGATACGCCGCGATCCGCTCGCTGCACGGCATCTACGCGGTGATGGAGCTCGTGATCTTCGCCGGCGGCATCGCCGTGCTGTCCGGCTGGTCGCTGCTCCGGCGCTGATCTCCGCCCACGCCCCGACCGCGCCGTCGGGTTCCGGGGGATCACCCCGCGCGCCCGTCGAACTTCGCCCTCGGGGAACCGGGAGGTTTGCGATGCGGACGGCGTGGTTCATTCCCTGCGGGCGCCTGGCGTACGGCGACGCGTGGGCGCTGCAGAAGTCGCTGCTCGCGGCGCGTCAGGCGGGCGCCGTGCCCGACGCGGTTCTCTTCGTGGAGCATCCGCCGGTGATTACGTTGGGGCGCGCCGCGCGCGCCTCGAACGTCCTGGCCGCGCCGGGGATGCTTGCCGCGCGCGGCATCGACCTCTTCCAGATCGAGCGGGGTGGGGACGTCACCTACCATGGCCCCGGCCAGCTCGTCGGGTATCCGATCGTGGATCTGCGCGCGTACGGCGAAGACATCGGGCGCTACGTGCGGACCCTCGAGGCGGCGCTGATCGACGCGTTGGGCACGTGGCGGATCACCGCGGAGCGTCTGCACGGGTTCCCGGGCGTCTGGGCCGGCGGTGCGAAGGTGGCGGCGATCGGCGTCTCGGTGAAGCGAAAGGTCACGATGCACGGCTTCGCGCTGAACGTCGACCCGGATCTGGCGGCGTTTGACCTTATCAACCCGTGCGGGCTCGGCCGGCCGGTGACCTCGATCGCCCGCCTGCTCGGCCGGCCGGTCGGTCTCGACGAGGCGGGTCCGGTGGTCGCACAGACGCTCGCCGAGGCGCTGGAGGTACGTTGGGAGCCGCGGACGGTCGAGGACGTTCGCGCCGACCTCGCGACGGCGGCCGTGGATGACGGCGCGGGCCGCGAGACGCGAATTGCCGTGCCGGCAGCCGTGAAATCACAGCCGGACGCGTGAGAGGAGCGCCGATGGGACAAGACGTCGTTTCAGTTGGGCCGCTGCACGCCGCGCCGGGCGCAAAGGTGACCGGGCTCGTGCCGGTTCCGGGCACGCCGATCGAAATGCCGGTGACCATCGTGAACGGAACCGCCGCCGGTCCGCGCCTGGCGATCACGGCGGGCGTTCACGGGGGGGAGTACCCGGGCATCGAGGCCGCGATCCGCACCGCGGCCGGCCTCGAGGCCCGGGACGTGCGCGGTACCGTCGTCATCGTGCACATCGTGGACGTGCCGGCGTTCGCGGCGCGCAGCATCTACGTCTGCCCGCTCGACGGCAAGAACCCCAACCGGGTGTTCCCGGGCAGGGCGGACGGCACGGCCAGCGAGCGGCTCGCCCACACGCTGTTTACCGAGGTCATCGCGCCGAGCGACGCGTACGTCGACCTCCACGGCGGCGACATCAACGAGGCGCTGGTGCCGTTTACGATCATCGTCGAGACGGGGAACGCCGACGTCGACGCGCGCGCCCGCGATCTCGCGCGCGTGTACGGCATCCGGTACGTCGTGCGCGGCCGCGTCGGCGGCGGCACTTACGCCGCCGCGGCGCAGCGCAACATCCCGGCGATTCTCACCGAGGCCGGCGGACAGGGGCTCCTGGACGAGCCGTCGCTGCAGACGCACCTGCGCGGCCTGCGCAACGTCCTGCGGCATCTGCGCCTGATCGACGGCGCGCCTGATCGGGTCGAGCCCGTGACGACGCTCGGGCGGCTCCATTGGGTGTCGTCGCAGCACACGGGCCTCTTTTACGTCGAGGTGGCGCCCGGCGATCGTGTGGAGAGCGGCCGGCGAATCGGTGAGTTTCGGGACTACTTCGGCCGCCGCCTCGCGGAGCTGCGGTCGCCTGCCGCCGGCATCGTGCTCTTCACGGTCACGACGCCGGCGACAAACCCCAACGATCCGCTGTTTGCGGTGGGCGAGCCTGAGTAGCCGGTCAGCGGCGCCGGCGTGTCCTCGCGGCCGCCGGCCGGCGGGCGACGATCCGGCCGAGCGCGAGCGTGCGGCGCCCCGCGCGGCACAGCCCGTCTTTCGTGTAGAGCACGTTCCATCCGCGCAGGACGCGACGGAGCTCCCCCGGCCGAAGCCGGTATTTCGGTCCCGCGGGACCGTCCGCTTCATCCGCGACGAGGTGCGTTTCGAAGATGAGGATGCCGCCGGGACGCACCGCGGCGCGCAGCGCGGGGAACAACCGCCGGTTGAGATAGAACGCGTTGACGACGACGTCGTACCGTCCGCGCGCGGGACGCCAGCGGTCCAGATCCGCGGCGATCCAGCGGATGCCGCGCAGTCCCTCCCGGCGCGCCCGTCGCGCCGCTTCCCGCAGTGCCGTCGGCGAGATGTCGACCGCGTCGACCTGATAACCGGCGCGTGCGAGGTGCAGCGCGTTGCGGCCGAGCCCGGTCGCGACGTCGAGCGCGCGCGGCGCGGGCGCCTTCGGCAGCCAGCGGCGAAGCAGGCCCGACGGCGGCCCGTCGTGAGGACGGCTGCCGGCGCGGTAGCGGGCGTCCCATTTCGTGCGATCGGCCTTCACGGCGACATGATACCTCGAGGGAGGAAAAGCCGGAGGCACGGACCGCACGGTCCGTGCCTCCGGGACTGGCCGCGTCGACCGCGCCGCGGACGGCGCAGGCTACATCGGTTCCTCGTCTTCGTCGCTCTCCGTTTCGGTCTCGTGATCTTCCGTGCCCCAGATCGGCCGCGCCGGCGCCGGATTGCTCGGGGAGGGGGCGATCGGCGGAAGCGCCGGGGTCAGCGTGCCGAGCGTGGTCTGTATGGACGCCGCCGGCGCCTTTGCCGCGGCCTTCCGCCTGGGCGCCGCCCGCCGTGCGGGCCGCCGCGCCGTCCGCTTCGCTTTGGTGGCGGTCCGCGCACGGGTTCCGGTTCGCTTCGCGCCCGTGCGGCGGCGGGTCGACCCCGCGCGCCGCTTCCGGGCCGGCCGCGCCGACGACCGGCTTCTCGCGGCGCCCGCGCGCTTGCGGCGCGACCGCGTGATAGCGCGGCCCTTGCGGGACGAAGTCTTGGCCCGCTTCTTCCGCCGGGTCTTACTCGCCATACGTGAACCTCCTTGTCGGCCTGATTGCGCGCGGTCCTTCGACGGTTCTGGAGCATTTCCTTTCCCGGGCGGGGCGGACCGCGCGCCGGAACGAGCGGCGCCGGCAGGTCTGACGCGGGGCCGCGGTGGGCAGATTGATGGACAGCGCGCCGGGGGGCGCGCGGGAGGAGTTTCATAGGCTGCGACGAAGAGTAGCCCCGCATTTTAGCGGGGCCGCATTCGCCCCTCGATACCGACTCGTCGCAGTTCGTCATCATAACACCGGCCGAGGCAGCGGATGCGGAGCCGTATCCGGGTCATCATAGGCTGTGTCGCGCTCGTCTCGACGCTGGTCGCGTGGAACACCTCCGCGTGGCCGTCCTCCGCGCCTACCCGTCAGGTCCGTACGTCCGCGCCGTCCCGCGTCTCCGCGCAGGCGCGGCTGCAGCAGGTCCAGCAGCGGCTCGCCGACCGCCAGCGTCAGCTGGCGAAGACGAGACACGATGAACACCGCGTGCTGGGCGAGCTGTCCCGGACCGAGGAGAAGCTCCACGTCGCGGAGACTCAGCTGCACAAGACGACCGCGGCCCTCGGCGGCACCCGGCAGGCGGTCGCGGACGCCAACGACGCGCTGCGCGTGGTGTCGCGCCGGCTGGCCGTTCATGAGCAGTTGATGGAGGAGCGCCTGCAAGCGTTCTACAAAGACGGCCCGCTCGGCTATCTCGACGTGCTGCTCGGCGCCACGGATTTCCGTGATTTTGTCGCGCGCTCCTATCTGGTCGGTCTGATCATCTCGCGGGATCTCCGGCTCTACGAGCAGGTGACGGAAGAGCGCGACCGCCGGGACGCCGTCGAGACGACGCTCAAGCAGCGCGAGGCCGATCTCGCGACGCAGCAGCGGCAGTGGACCGTGAGCCGCCAGGAGACGGCCGCCCTCGCGGAACAGCGCCGCCGCATGCTGTCGCAGCTCCGCGTCCAACGTGAGATGCAGGAAGCGGCGGTCCGCGAGCTGGAGGCCGAATCGTTCCGAATCGCCGACATGATCCGCCGCCAGCAGCGCGGTCTGCACCGCGGCGCGCGGCTCAGCCTGCTGGCGGGCTCGTTTGTCTGGCCGGCGTCGGGACCGATTACCTCCGGATTCGGCTGGCGCATCGATCCGTTCATCCACCGCCGCGCGCTGCACACCGGCATCGACATCGCCGTACCGTGGGGCACGCCGGTCGAAGCCGCGGACGGCGGCACCGTGCTGTATGTCGGCTGGATGACCGGATACGGCAACGTCGTGGTGCTGGATCACGGCAACGGCGTGTCCACCGTGTACGGGCATCTGTCGTCGTACGTCGTACACGCCGGCGAGGCCGTCACGCGCGGGCAGGTGATCGCCCGCGTCGGCGCCACGGGCTGGAGCACCGGGCCGCATCTGCATTTCGAGGTGCGCCAGGACGGCCAGCCGGTCGATCCGCTCGCCCCGTAAGACCCGTCCGCGGCCGCCGCGTGCTTGAACTCCCCATAGGCCCGTGCTAGACTCCTCCCTGACTCGGAATACGGCGCGGGACTGCGGCGTTCGCCAAAGTGACATGAGGAGCGGGACACCCTTCAGGGACGGCGGTATGACTCGGATGCTCCACTGCATCTGTACGAGCGGGAACCGCCTGGCGGCGGAGGTGCGCCGCCGGGGTTAAGCGCGGGCGTCCGAATTTTCGTATTGCGTGCACCATGACTCGGCCGCGGCGCCCGTCCCGCGGCCGTGATGTTTTTCGGAGAGTTGAGGAGGTGGCGCGACGATGGCGCAGGTATATCTGCCGACGCCGCTGCGCCGGCTGACGAACGGCCGGGCGCGCGTTCTCACGGCGGGCGGCACGGTCGAAGAGGCGCTCGCCGATTTGGAACGGGAATTTCCCGGGCTGCGGGAGCAGCTGCGCGACCCAAACGGCGAGGTGCGCAGCTTCATCAACGTGTTCGTCAACGGGACGGAGATCCGGCGGCTGCAGGGCGCGGCAACCCCGGTCCATGCGACCGACGAGATCTCGATCGTTCCCGCAATGGCCGGAGGCTAGCGCGGTGGAGCTCTCGCTGCGCCGCCGCCCGCCCGCGGCACCGCCTGCCGGTGCGGGGGCCATGCCGGCGCTGCGGGTCTGGGCGACGGACCGCCTGCTGCTGCACGAGGAGGCGGACGCCGCGCGGGTCCGGCGCCTCGAGGACGCGCTTCGGCGCGACGGCGTGCTGCGCAATCCGCCGATCGTCGCGCCCCTCGAGGACGGACGCGCCGTCGTGCTCGACGGCGCGAACCGCGTCACCGCGCTTCGCGCGCTCGGGCTGCCCCACGTGGTCGCGCAGCCGGTCGCCTACGACGATCCGCACGTCGGCCTCTTGGTTTGGCGGCACTATGCGGCGGAGGCTGCTCCGGGTGCGCTCCGCGCGGCCGTGTCGGCCGCGGGCTTTGGGATCACGGCGCCGGCCGGGGACGAGGCCGGCGCGGAGTCGCAAATCGCCGCGGGCGGCCTTGCCGCGATCGTCGATGCCCGGGGCGGGGTCGTGCTCCGGTGCGCCGGCGGGCCGGCGGCCAACGCCGACGCGCTGTGCCGGTTGACGGCGCTCTACCGGGACGGACGGCCGGTCCACCGCGTCGAGGCCGGCAGGCTCGATGACCTGCGCGGCGCTTACGGCCCTGGGGCGCTGGTGCTCTTCCGCCGCTTCGAGAAATCGGACATTCTCGATCTCAGCCTTGCCGGCGGGCGCCTGCCCGCCGGGATCACGCGGCACGTCATTCCGGGACGGGCGCTGCGCGTGAACACGCCGCTCGCCTGGCTGGCGGATGGGATCGACCTGGGCGTCAAGCAGGCCGCGCTGGACGCGCAGGTCCAGCAGCGATGGCAGGCGCACGGCGTGCGCTACTACGCCGAGCCCACGTTCTTGTTCGACGAGTAGGGGATGACGGCTCCGTCCCGCGCCACCCGCGGTCCGTCCCCGCGCCCGGCGCACCGGCCGGCGGGAACGTCTCTGCTCGACCAGATCGGCAACACCCCGCTGCTGCGGCTCGAGCGCGTGACGGCCTCGCTTCCGTCCGCGGTGGAAGTCTACGTGAAAGCGGAGTGGTTCAATCCCGGCGGGTCCGTCAAGGACCGGCCGGTTCTACGCATGCTCACCGACGCGGAGCGCGACGGGCGCCTCAGGTCGGGCGTCACCATTCTCGACTCTACCTCCGGCAACGCCGGGATCGCCTATGCAATGATCGGCGCCGTGAAGGGCTATCCCGTGGAGCTCGTGATGCCCGCGAGCGCGAGCGAGGAGCGCAAGCGGATCATCGCGGCCTACGGCGCGCGCATTGTTCTCTCCGATCCACTGGAGGGCAGCGACGGGGCGATCTTGCTCGCCCGGCAGGTCCACGCCGGCTCCCCGGACCGGTACTTCAAGCCGGACCAGTACAATAATCCGTCCAATCCGCTCGCCCACTACGACACGACGGCGGTCGAGATCCTCGAGCAGACGTCCGGCCGGGTGACGCACTTTGTCGCCGGTCTCGGTACAACCGGGACCGTGGTCGGCGCGGGCCGGCGGCTGCATGAAGCGGACCCGCGCATCCGGGTCGTGGCCGTGGAACCGGACGCGCCCCTCCACGGGCTCGAAGGGCTCAAGCACATCGCCTCGTCCATCGTGCCGGGAATCTACGATCCCGCGGTACACGACGATAAGGTAAGTGTCACGACCGAAGCCGGGTACGCGATGGCGCGGCGGCTTGCGCGGGAGGAAGGCATGCTGGTCGGCGAGTCCGCGGGCGCCGCCGTGGAGGCGGCGCTGCATGTCGCGGCGGATCTTCCTCGCGGGGTGATCGTGGTGATCGCCCCCGACGCGGGGGACCGCTACTTCAGTACGGCGCTGTGGCGCGGCCTGACCTGAGCGCGGCGATTCGTGTTACAATTGTGGGCGGAAGGATCGGTGGATGCCAGGCGGTGGCGGTCCGGCTGACACAAGCGCAGTTCGAACAGATTCTCGCTCAAGCGCGCGCCGAAGCGCCGCATGAGTGCTGCGGGCTGTTGCTGGGCCGGGGCGATGCCGTAGAGGAAGTGTTCGCAGGGCGGAACGTGGACGAGACACCCGAAACGCGCTACGTCATGGATCCGTTGGATGAGTTGCGGGCGTTTCGCCTGATGGACGAGCGCGGGTGGCAACTAGTCGGAATCTATCATTCCCATCCGCTGACGGAGGCTTACCCGAGCGAGACCGACAAGAACCGCGCGCGTGACGACAAGGACCGACCGCTCTTTCCGGGTGCGCGCTACGTGATCGTCTCGCTGAAGGAACCGGGGAATCCTCGGATTCGAGCCTTCCGGCTCGACGGGGCGGACAAGGCAAAATCGGTCCCCGAAGAGGACGTGGTGGTGACGTGAAGGTCAGCACTCGGGCGGAATACGGAATTCGCGCGCTGATCGACCTCGCTCAGCACTTCGGAGAGGGGCCGGTGCAGAGCCACGAGATCGCGCGCCGCCAGGGCCTTCCCGAGCCGTACCTCAACCAGCTGCTGACGACCCTGCGGCGGGCGGGCCTCGTGCAGAGCAAGCGCGGCCCGAGCGGGGGCCACATGCTCGCGCGCTCGCCGGAAGGCGTCACGATCGGCGAGGCCTTTCTCGCTCTCGAGGGCAGCGTCGCGCCCTGGCTGTGCGTGGAGGACGAGGACGCGCACTGCATCTACGCACCGGGGTGCGGGCTGCGGCCCGTCTGGCAGGCCGTCAAGGCCGCGACGGAGGACGTGCTCAACCGCACCACCCTCGCCGACGTCGTCGGGCGCCCGCTGGCGCCGCTCACGAAGGCGTGACGGCCGCGCCCCGCGGCGGCTGCCAGCACGTCGAGGCTCCGTCCCGCGCGCTCGAGCCGGCGTCTTCCGACGCGGGCGGGCCCGCCGCGCCGGGTTCCCGCGACACGTACGAGCATCTGATCTCCGCCCACCTCGACGGACTCTACAGCACCGCCCGCCGGCTCACGCGCCACGCCGCGTCCGCGGAGGACCTCGTCCAGGAGACGATGCTCAAGGCGTGGCGGTCCTTCCACACGTTTCAGCCGGGCACCAACGTCCGGGCGTGGCTCTACCGGATTCTCATGAACACGTACTTCGACGCGCAGCGCAAGCGCTCGCGCGAGCCGGAGATCGTCGCCGCGGACGACGTCGGCGACCTCTACCTCTACAGCCGGGCGCGCGACGGCGCCGCGCTCGGCGAATCCGGTAATCCGGAGTTCCTGGTGCTCGACCACATCCTGGACGCCGAGATACGGGAGAGCCTCGAGGCGCTGCCCGTGCCGTTCCTTGCCGCGGTGCTGCTCGTCGACGTCGACGGGTTCGCGTACAAGGAGGCGGCCGACGTGCTCGGCGTTCCGGTCGGCACGGTGATGTCGCGGCTCTACCGCGGCCGGCACGCGCTGCGGCGCCGGCTCGTCGACTATGTCCGCCGCCGGCGTCTCGTCCACGGGGGCGGCGTATGAACTGCCGGGAATGCCTCGATCAGATGTGGCAGTACATCGACGGCGAGCTGGACATCGCGTCGAGCGATGAGCTGCAGCGCCACCTCGCGCAGTGCCGCGAGTGTTTCTCCCAGGCCGAGCTCGAGCGCCGCCTCAAAGACATGATGCGGCGCGCGTGCGGCGGCGAGCACGCGCCCGCGCGTCTGCGCGAGCGCCTCGCGAAGATTCTGCAGCTCTATTAGCGGGGGGGCGCGCGCCCCCGGTGCCGCATCCTATGACGCGACGCGCGGCCATCGACATCGGCACCAATTCCGTTCGCCTCCTCGTGGCCGACGTCGGCGAGGACCCGGCGGGGGGCGGCGCGCTCCGGCCGGTGGACCGGCGCCTCACGATCACGCGTCTCGGCGAATCGCTGCATGCCGGCGGATTGCTCACCCCCGACGCGGCAGCCCGCACCGCCGCGGTGGTCGAGGAGTACGTCGCCCGCGCCAAGGAGTCGGGCGTGCCGGATCCGATGGTCGCGGCGACGTATGCGGTTCGCGCGGCCCGCAACCCCGACGCCCTGCTGTTCCGGCTGTCGGTTCCGGTGCGCGTGCTGAGCGGTGAGGACGAGGCGGCGCTCGGCTTTCGCGGTGTCGTCTCGGGGTTCCGCGATTTGGCGCCCGACGCGCCGGTCGCCGTGCTCGACGTCGGCGGGGGCAGCGTCGAGGTCACCTGGGGCACCGCGCGGCACGGGGTCGAGGGAAGCCGCAGTCTCCCGATCGGATGCGTCGTCATGACGAAGCGCATGATCGCGCACGATCCGCCCGTCCCCGCAGAGACCGCGGCGCTCGAGGAGACGCTTGCCGCCGCGCTCGAGCCCGTGCTCGCGCCCCTGCGATCCCGCACGGATCGGTTGATCGGCGTCGGCGGGACGGTCACGACGCTCGCCGCCATGGCGCAGCGGCTCGTGCCCTACGAGCCCGACCGGGTGCACGGGTACCGGCTGACCGCGGCCGAGGTCGGGCGGCTGCTCGAGACGGCGCGCCGCCTGCCGCTGGCCGAGCGGCGCCGGCTGCCCGGGCTGCAGCCCGAGCGTGCGGACGTGATCGTCGCCGGTACCTTGGTCGTGCGCCATGCGCTTGCCTCGCTGCGCTGCGACGCGATCACGGCGAGCGAGGCGGACTTGCTGTGGGCGCTGGTCGCCGCGCCGCCGGCGCGGTAGCGTTGGTACGATGGCCCACGTGCTGGTGGTCGAGGACGACGCGGCGCTCGGCGAAATGGTCCAGCGGGGACTCCAGGCGAGCGGCTACCGCGTGCGCTGGGAGCTCAACGGCGACGCCGCGTACGACGCCGCGTCGGGCGGGGTCTACGACGCGATCGTCCTCGATCTGATGCTGCCGGGGACCGACGGGCTTACGGTGCTGCGGGCCCTGCGCGACGCCGGCGTGCTCACGCCGGTGTTGTGCCTCACCTCGCGCGGCGAAACCGGCGATCGGGTCGCGGGACTCGACGCCGGGGCCGACGATTACCTCACCAAGCCCTTCGCCTTCGAAGAACTCCTGGCGCGACTGCGCGCGCTGCTGCGGCGGCCGGGCGAGACGCTCGTGCCGGACGTCCTGCGGCTCGGCGGGCTCACGGTCTGGCCGCGCGAACGCCGGGCGGCGGTGGCCGGACGGGCGATCGACATCCCTGCGCGGGAGTTCGACCTGCTGGAGTATCTCCTGCGGCATGCCGGCCACACCCTGCCGCGCGACCTCATTACCGAGCGGATCTGGGGCACCGAGCGGCCGCCCCGCGCCAACGTGGTTGACGCGACGATCTCGCGGCTGCGGCGGCGTCTCGCGGCGGCCGGCTGGGACGGACAGATCGTCGCGGTGCCGACGCTCGGGTATCGTCTCGAGAATCGCGGCGCGGCGCCGGTCCGGCGGAGCGTGTCGCCGTGAGGTGGAGCGCCGGCCGGCCGCCCGCCCATGCCGAGCTACTGCGCCGCAGCCGGCTGAACATCGCCGTGCCCTCGGCGCTGATCGTGGCGGCGCTGGTTGCCCTGATCGCCGCCGGCCTGTATCTGGCGGCGGAGCGCGCCGGCTACGCCGCCCTCGAAGGCCGCCTCGAGCGCGTTGCGCTCGAGGCGAGGCACCTCGGCGAACCGGGCGGGTATCTCGTCTTCGATGAAAGCGATCATCTGCTCTCGAGCGGTCCTCCGCAGTACGACGATTCGCGCGAGGGCATGCAGATCGTGCGCGATGCACGGTTCGGCCCGGTCGCCGTGTTGACGCTGCCGGTCACGGCGGACGGTCCCCACGTGGTCGCCGTGCCGGCGGGTCCCGAACTGCGGGCCCTCGATCAGCTGCGGCGGTCGCTCGCCGGGATGACGCTGGCCGCCGCGGTCGCGGCGCTGTGCGCGGGCTACGCGCTGGCCGGGGTCGCGGTGCGGCCGCTCGACCACGCCGTACGCGACCGCAGCGAGTTCGTGGCGCTCGCGTCGCATCAACTCCGCACCCCGCTGTCCGTCATCCGGACCTCCGCGGAGCTGGCCCGCGCCGGCCTCGACGTCTCGCCGGCCGAGGCGCTCGGGGTGATCCTCGAACAGGCGCGGCGCATCGAGACGCTCGCCGATCGGTTGACGCGGCTCGCGCGCGCGGGCGCCGGGGCGCGGCGTCCGCGCGGCACCGTGGAGCTCACCGCTGCCGTGCGCGACCTGGCCGCGCTTTTCCGTCCCGCGGCGGAGCAGGCCGGCGTCGCGCTGGCCGTGGACGCGCCGGACGCGGTGTGGGCGTGGGTGGACCGGCAGACCCTCGACGAGGCGACGTCGCCCGTCGTCGAGAACGCGCTCAAATTCAGCCCCGCGGGCGGCACCGTGACCGTCCGGGTCCGCCGGGATCGCCGCCGGGCGATCGTCGACATCGCCGATACCGGGCCGGGCATCCCGGCGGCCGATCTCCCCCACGTGACGAGGCCGTTTTTCCAGGGTGGGCGCAGGCGGGGCGGGTATGGTCTCGGCCTCGCGATCGCCCAGGCGGCCGCCGTGCGATGCGGGGGCCGGATCGTCATCGCGGCGGGGCGGGACTCCGGCACCATCGTCAGCCTCGTACTCCGCGCGGCATCGCCTCCGCGCGCGCCCCTTCCCGAGGCCCGGCCGAGCGGTGAGCCGGCCGCGGCTGCCGGCGTCATGGCGCCGTCATCTCCGCCCCGTATAGTCGACGATTAAGCGGACGCCCAGGCGCGTCCGCGGCAGGCGGGCGGGTCCCGGGGGGGCGGCGTGGCGGAACAGGGCCGGGCGGCGATCGAGCTCGACGGCGTCACGAAGCGCTTCTGGACGCCGGGCGGAACCTACTATACCGCGGTTCGCGATCTTACCTTCGACATTCCCCAGGGCGAGTTCTGCGCAATCGTCGGTCCGACCGGATCGGGCAAGTCCACGACGCTCGGGCTGATCGCCGGCCTCGACGTGCCGAGCCGCGGCGGCGTGACGGTGCTGGGCGCGCCCGTCGCCGGCATCACGCGCCACGCCGGGTACATGTTCCAGACCGACGCCATCTTTCCGTGGAAGAACGTCGTCGACAATGTCGCGACCGGGCCGATCTACCGCGGCATGCCGCACGCGGAGGCGCAGCGCAAGGCCCGCGACTGGGTGGCCCGGGTGGGACTCGGGGGCTTCGAGGACCGCTATCCGTACCAGCTCAGCGGGGGCATGCGCAAGCGCGTGGCGCTGGCCCAAAGCCTGATCATCGAACCGCGGATTCTCTTGATGGACGAGCCGTTCGCGGCCCTCGACGTGCAGACGCGGACGCTCATGGAAAACGAGCTGCTGGAGATCTGGTCGCAAACGTCGGCGTCGGTCGTGTTCGTCACGCACGACCTCGAGGAGGCGATCGCGCTGGCCGACCGCGTGCTGGTGTTCACCGCGGCGCCGGCCACGTTGAAGCACGAGTACCGCATCGATTTGCCGCGTCCGCGCAACGTCACCGAGATCCGGTTCGATCACCGCTTCACCTCGCTGTACGCGCAGATCTGGGCGGACCTGCGGGATGAGGTCATGGTGGCCTACGAGCGCTCCAAGCGAGGGAGCGCGGCATGACCGCGCGCCTGACGCCCCCGGCGTCGTCCCCGGCCGCGACGGTTCCCTCCCGCGGCGTCAGGCCGCCCGCCGCGCCTGAGCCCTCCGCGATCGAGTTCGAAGAGCAGGCCATTCTCGCCCGCGAGCGCGCGCGCCGGCGCTGGGAGCGCCTGTGGCAGATCGGCGTGTTCGTCGTGATCGTCGGCGGGTGGGAAGCCTGCGCGCGGGTCGGGCTGGCCGATCCGTTCTTCTTCGGGCAGCCCTCCGGCATCGCGGCGACGATCTGGCGGTGGACGACGCGCGGAACGCCGCAGGGGCCGCTCTGGGCGCACGTCGTCGTGACGCTCGAGGAGACGATCCTCGCGTTTCTGATCGGCGTGGGGCTGGGCGTCGTCGCGGGGTTCGCGCTGGGGCGCAACCGCACGCTGGCCGCCATCTTCGGCCCCTACGTGCGGATGGGCAACGCGATCCCGCGGGTGATCCTCGGGTCGATCTTCGTGATCTGGCTCGGTCTGGGGATGGCCAGCAAGGTCGCGCTCGGCGTGACGCTCACGTTCTTCGTGGTGTTCTTCAACGCGTTCCAGGGCGTGCGCGAAGTCGATCCCAACCTGGTCAACAACGCGCGCGTGCTGGGCGCGAACGGCCGGCAGCTCTCCTTCGACGTGATGCTGCCGTCCGCGCTGAGCTGGATCACGAGCAGCCTGCACACGAGTTTCGGATTCGCGCTGGTCGGCGCGGTCGTCGGCGAGTTCATCGGCTCCAACCAGGGGCTCGGCTACCTCGTCGCGGCGGCGCAGGGCGCGTTCAACGCCAACGGCGTCTTCGCGGCGATGGTGATCCTGTCTGTCGTGGCGCTGATCGCGGACGCCCTGGTTACGCGGCTGGAGCACCGGCTCACGCCCTGGCGGCCGCCGGCGCAGCGGGTCGGCCCATAGGGCCCGCGCTCCCGGCCGGCAGGCGAACAGTCCGTCCCAACCAACCGGCAATACGCACGGATGCACGGAGTTCAAACGGTCACACGAGGAGGGGATGCATGAAGCATACGATGCGGTGGATCGCCGTTCTGGTCTGCGCGGCCCTTGCCGGGATCGGCGGCGCCGGAGCGGCCGGCGCGCAGACCCCGCCGAAGTTCAGCATCATGGTGGGCGGGCTCGAGAAGATCATCTACCTGCCCGGGATGCTGGCGCAGCGGCTGGGCTACTACAAGGACGCCGGCGTCAACGTCACGCTGCTCGACGAGGGCGCGGGCGTGTCGGCGGAGGACGAGATGCTGGCCGGACGGGTCGACGCGGTCGGCGGATTCTACGACCACACGATCGACCTGCAGTCGAAGGGCAAGATCCTCGAGGCCGTCGTCATCTGGGACCGCGTCCCGGGCGAGGTCGTCGTCGTCTCCAACCGGTCCGGGATCAAATCGCTCGCGGACCTCAAGGGCAAGCACATCGGCGTGACCGGCATCGGCTCCTCGACCAACTTCCTGGCCTCGTACTTCGTCACGAAGGGCGGCGGCTCGCAGGGGCAGTACACGCCCGTTCCGGTCGGCGCCGGCAACACGCTGATCGCCGCGATGCAGCAGAACCGCATCGAAGCGGCCGTCACCACCGAGCCGACGGTCTCGCGCCTCATGAAAATGGGCGTGGCGCACGTCCTGGTCGACATGCGAACCGCGGCGGGCACGCGCGCGGCCCTCGGCGGCACCTATCCGGCCGCATGTCTCTATATGAAGTCGGACTTTGTGAACAGCCACCGCGACGCGGTGCAGCGTGTCGTCACGGCGTATGTGCGGACGCTCAAGTTCCTCCAGACGCACTCCGCCGCGCAGGTGGCCGAGCAGATGCCGGAAGACTACTACGTGGGTGACAAGCCGCTCTACCTGACCGCGCTCGGCGCGAGCATGAACATGTTCAGCCCGAACGGCATGATGCCGCCGGACGGCCCGCCGACCGTGCTGAAAGTGCTCGCGGCCTTCAACAAGGACCTGGATCCGGGCAAGGTCGAGCTCAAGAAGACCTACACGGACGAGTTCGTGCAGGGCGCGCTGGCGAAGATCAAGTAGCGCGGGCGCCCGCGAAGCGGCGCGGCGCCCAATCCGGGCCGCGCCGTTTTCGCTTTGACAGCGGCCTATCGAGTGGTATAATTTGGGTGTGTCGCGGTGACGCGGCATCAAATGTTCAGATGGTAGCGGCGCGGGGTGGAGCAGTCCGGTAGCTCGTCGGGCTCATAACCCGAAGGTCGCAGGTTCAAATCCTGCCCCCGCTACCAAATAGTGAAGGCCTGGGACGCCCGGAACGCTTGATACTCAAGCGTTTCGGGCTCTCGGCTTTTCTGGGGGGTTTGTTACCTGGGTGCCCGCCGGTACCCGGGAATACCGGCCAGAGGGGTCCGCACAGGGGTCCGCACAAAATCGCAGGAGGGCTCGGGTGGCCAAGCTTGTCCGGGAAGGAGGCAACGGCAGTCGGCAGGTCCGGCGGCCGGACGGACACGCGGAGCAATATGCACGCTCGCCCCGTTGGCGCGTCCGCTTCGTTGTGTCCTATCCGGACGGCTCGCGGACGATCCGCTCGAAATTGACGCCGCGGAAGGCCGAGGCTGGCCTCCTGCGAACCGAGGCCAGTCGCTTCGAGCGCCTGAGCCGGACCGGCACGGCGACCCAGCAGGATCTCGGGCACTTCCTACGCTTGGGCCTCATCTCCAGAGATGACTACCTGCGACTCGGCGGCACGCAGCTCGACATGAGTTGGGACGAGGTGCTCTCGACCTATATCTCGAGCTCATACGGCCGGTGCCGGTACTTCACCCACCGGAACAACGCGGCTCGCGCGGAGCGCATCGTGGCGTTCCTTCGTGAGCGGGCAGCCGTTGCGCGAATCGCCGATGAGGACATCCGCGCCTACCTGACGTCCCGATCCTCCGAAGTCAGCAAGAAGACGCTGAAGATCGAGCTCGACGTCGCGCGACAGTTGTTGGATCACCCCGTCGGCCGCGGGGTCCTCCGGCAGCCGCCGTGGAACCTGCTCATGTCCGCGAACCCGGCGCGGCGTGTCAACGGGTTCGAGAGCACCGTCGCCCGCACACGCTTCCCGCGGGCGCTCAGCTACGAGGAGGACCTGCAGCTCCTGGCCCTGGTGCGAGATATGGAAACCGCCTCACCCGCGCTGGCGGGAGCAATCCTGCTTCTTCGGTTCTACGGTCTCCGTCGGGCGGAGCTCCAGTACCTCACCCATGCGGACCTGGTCGGATCGGCGGTGCTCGTGCAAGCCAAGGCGGTCCGCCCGGATCTGCTTGGGCCGAGCCGGTCCAGCGCCTCGCCGGCCGGCCGCCATCGCAACGTCGTCGAGCGGCGGGAAACGCGGGACCAGTTCAAGGACGGCATGTGGCGCGTCAAGGATCATGAGGCGCGGACCATCTGGATGCCCGGGGCCGGCGACGATCCAGATCCGAGGCCGATGCAGCGCATCCGCCCGCTGCTGCCGTCCAAAACCGCGGGTCGGTTCGTCCTCGGCGGCCACCATACGCTGCATCGCGACGCGATTTCAGCGGCGGTGGAGCGGGTGCTCCACCGAATCGATGCCGCTCTCACCACCCACTGTCTGCGGCACAGCTTTGCGACGTCGCTCATCGGGCGCGGCGTCAATGTGGTGCGTGTGAAGGAGTTGATGGGGCACAGCGACCTGAAGACGACGCTGGTGTACACACACCTACCACGCCGCGGCGATCCCGACGACCTGCTCGATCACCTGTAGGCCTATCATCTGGTCGTTGGAGTCAAACGCAAGACCTATCCGGGCTCCTCGTTGCGCTCGGGCGGGAATGGCCCATCTGCGGTCCCTATTGTGTGGTGGGGGCACCGGTCAACGACGAGGAGGGTTCCACATGAGTAGCGAGCAGAACATCGATATAACCGTGGTCGTGTCGGGGCAAGCCGAGCGGCTAAAAATCAATGTGCATCAGACGCTTGAGCAACTTGTCCGGGATGCGCTTCAGAGGAGTGGCAACCAGGGGCAGCCACCGTCGGACTGGGAGCTAAGGACGGAGAACGGCACCTTGCTCAACCAGAGCTTGACGGTCGCGGCCGCCGGCCTCAAGGATGGGATGACGCTGTTCCTCAGCCCGAAGGCCGGCGCCGGCGGGTAGGAACGGCTGATGGTCCTTGTTGCACCGGAGGTCACGCGGCGGAAGGTCGAGCGGGAACTCAATCTTTGGCGTGAGAACGAGGAAATCTATCGCCGCCGCGGGTGGATCCTCCTCGGCCACCACGACCAAGAAGTCGACGTGGGTTTCCTCGGACAGCTTCCGCTCGGCGCCCGGCCGATCCCGGTCATGGCCGCCTGCGTGAGGATCGACTTCACCAACTTCGATCTTTGGGCTCCATCGGTCGAATTTATCGACCCCATGACCGGCGAGTATACCCCGCCGATCGTGCAGGCGCTCGTCGAAACTGACGAGGGGCCGCGCAATCTCATCGTCTTCAGCCACCCGGACACGAACCGGCCGTTCTTCTGCGTCCCCGGCATCCGCCAATACCACGAACACCCGCAGCACTCCGGCGACTCCTGGTTCCTGCACCGCAACACGGGCGAGGGCAGCTTGGCGACGATCTGCGATCGCGTGTGGCGTGCTATGGCGCGAAACCTTCTCGGCATCCATCTCGAGATGCAGACGGTGCCGGGGCAGCTAAAGCTCCAACTCCGCCTCCAGAACGCGCCGGGCGAGGTGGTACCAGTATTGTGGGAGAACATCAGGCAGGCTCAGCAGGCGACGCGCGTTGCCCAGGCGGGCGGCGTTGTAGGTCAACCCATCCCGCCGGAAATCCTCGCCATGCTCGGGATCGGTTCCCCGCCACAGGTGCCAAAGTGACGCTCGAAGGCGTCCGCGAGTTCATCGTCCCACTGCAGCTCCTCGATCAGGTCCTCGAAGCGCTCCAGGAGGCTGGACGCCACGGCTACGAGGCGTTCATCCTGCTGGGCGGTCACCTCGTTGGGGAGAAGCGCTTCGAGTTCCTGTCCGTGTACTTGCCTGAGCAGAAGACCAGTCGGGGTGCGGAGGGATTACTCATCGTCGTCGACGGCGATGCGCTTTTCCGCGCCAATCGCGCCTTCTACCGGCGTGGCCAAATCCTCGGCGCTCAGATCCACAGCCACCCAGCCTCTGCCTACCACTCGTCGACCGATGATACCTATCCGCTAGTGACCCTATTGGGCGGTCTATCGGGCGTTGTCCCTGATTTCGGCGAGGGCGGGCGTGCTCGGCTAGACTACTGGGCCTGGTACCGGCTGGTGGGGGTTGGACAGTGGGCGCCAATTGGCGATGAAACAAGGATCACGTTTCGATGAGCCTTCCCCGCTTCCTTGACCGCGTCGTCGATGCGGCCGCGCCGGTGCTCGGTGGGATTGATCGCTCAGCAATGCGGGCCAAGCTCGAGAGTTCCTCGATCGCGCTCGTTGCTGGTGACAAGGCCGCTGAAGGCGCGGGCCGCGCCGGCTTCCTTCTCGCGGCGAACCTCGCCGCGCGGATTTACCCACGCATCTGTCTTCGCGGTCCCAACGAGCTGATACGCGCAGCCGAGAGTGAAATCATCCTCATCAACCCGCGCGCCGATATGACCGGCGGCAACGATACGACTACACCGACGCTGTCGTACGAGACCGTCGCCGACGCGGACGCGGCCGTATCAGTTTTCGCCCGCGGTTGGAATGTTTACGTTGATACTACCCCTGATGACCATACTCCAGCCGCAGCCTCGGCGGCGCTCGCCGCGGCGGCGTTCGGGATGGGGGATCTCTTCCGCCTCGTTTTCGCCGCGGAACTAGGTGACCGTGGCCGCCGTCGGCCGCAACCCGGCTCACTCAACCTCGTCACGCTCGGCGACCCACAGCACCTGCCGGTGCCGGCCGGTGTCGAGGTGTCGACGTTTCGCCTCATCGGCGTCGGGGCGATCGGGCAAGCCACGGCCCAAACGCTCGCCCTCTCCGGCGTCCGGGGAACCATGGTCGCGGTTGATCCCGAGAAGGTGGTGCTGTCAAACCTGCAGCGCTACGTGCTCACGCGCGACGCGGACGTCGACGCCGCGAAGGTTGAGTTGGTCCGAGAGCGACTGGACCAGTCCACACTCCAGATCCTCCCGGTAGCTGCCATCTGGCACGCGGACCTTGTTGAGGAACAACTGCCAACGTTAGTCGCGGTCGATTCCGCAGAGGCGCGGATCGCTGTCCAGGCGAGCCTGCCTGGACCGATCTACAATGCGTGGACGCAGCCAGCCGACATCGGCTGGTCGCGACACGAGCATTTCGGCGAGGAGCCGTGCCTCGCATGCCTCTACTGGCCGGACCGCAAGCGGCCAAGTCGGCATGAGCAGATTGCCGCCGCGTTCCGTCAGCACCCGCTGCGGGTTCTAGTCTACCTCCTCCGGCGCTTACCCGTCGGCTTGCCGGTACCGCCGGGCGGGATCCCTGTCGTGCCCGGACTAGACGCCCCGGCCGACGCTGATCGATGGCTCCAGACGGCGCTCGTCGACGACATCGCCGCGGCGGCTGGTGTCGACCCCTCCGAGCTCGTCTCTTGGCGTGAGCGGTCATTAGCTGACGTGTACCAGGACGGCATATGCGGTGGGACCCTCCTACACCTGAACATCGGTGAAGCGCCGCGTGAAGTCGTCGTTCCGCTTGCTCATCAATCAGCACTTGCCGGCGTGATGCTGGCAACGGAATTCATCGTTGCCGAGGTCCCTGAACTCGCAGCTGCACGGCCGTCCACGATCGAGGCTCGCTACGACCCGCTTGCGGGGCTACCGCAGGTCCTCGCGCGCCCCCGAATGCGCGCCGATGGGTGTCTTTGCGCAGACACGTTCTTCCGCGCCGCCCATCGCGAAAGGACGGCCGGAGGCGACGGGGACGCCGAACCCGAAATGCTCAAGGGTGAGGTGACCTAATTAGGTGGACGCCCTTGAAGAACTCAACCGGCGCGGAACGGCGCTCCTGGCCGAGCTCGCGGCTAACCCTGAAAGCGAGTGCTGGCGCCAGTTCGACGCCCTCTTCTACGAGATCATTTGGCGGTGGATCCGTGCAAACCATGCGACGATGGCAGCCCGCGTCGCCCGGTACCTCCAGGTCGAGTGGATCGGCGGCGTGGATATCCTTCCCGAGGAAGTCGACGAAGTGGCCCACGAGGCCACTAAAGTTGCGCTTCAGCGGGTGCGGAAGAATGCCGCGCGTTTCAACCCGAACAGAGGTACGCCGGTCCAGTGGGTCATAGGCGCCGCCGCTTATGCCTATGTCGACGAGGCAAGGAAGGTTTTGAAGGCGCGCCAACCGGATAAGTTCGTCGCGCTTGGGGATCTCGATGAGCCGCCTGATCCGACCCCGACACCTGAAGAAAGAGTCCTCCGCGGAATGGAGGACACTGCAGCGCTCGATGATGCCGCCCGCCATCTCACCGAGAAGGAGTTCACGGCCATTCGCCTTGTAGTAACGGCCGGATACAGCTACGCCGAAGTGGCGAGGATGATCTTCGGCGATGAAAACATGACGAAGCAGGTCGATGGGCTTCTGACGCGCGCGAAAGCTAAGTTGACCGAAGCATGGGCAAATAGAAAACAACAGGCGCGCACTGACGCAACGCCGACGGCTGCCCGCCGTGCCAAGGAGGAGGGAGACCTATGAGCGAGGGCGTCATCCGTGGGTTACCGGCTGCTCTCGCGGTGCTACTGCGCGACCCGAGTGTGATCGTCCCACAGGACGCGGCGGTCTTCGAGTTGATCGCCGCGTGGGCCAAGGCTCCAACTGCGACAGCAAGCGCCGACGTTATGGTGACATCGGATGGCAAACTATTCGAAACGCTTCGCCGGCAGACTAAAATGACGTCATCGACTATAATGGCGGGTTGCCGTTAGTTCGACCGGACAGCTTGGGTTGCCGCGAAAGGTCACGTCGCGAAACCGACACAGGAGCCGTGCAGTATTGGGCTCCCCTCGAAAAACCATGCAGCATTAATTCTAATCATTCTCCCGATCGCCGCCACTGACGAAGACGGTCGTTAACTTCCGCTTGCGGCAGCCATCGGTTGTTTTCCACCATCCTCCGTAGCGCGGCCGCCGCCTGTTGACGAGGCACGAGGTCGTTGCGAACCAAGAAATCGAGTATCCATAGCGTGCCGTGGACGGGAATGCCTTCCTGTTCGGCTGCCTCACGAAGGCTTTTGTCGCTCGTGACAAGAGTAGCGTGCTCGGCCTTTGCCAGGACGAGGCAAAACAGGTCGGCGCGAGACGGCCCGAGATATCGTTGCGCCAGCGCGACAACTTCCTCGACCTGGTCGCCGGTCAGTTCCCGCTTTTGCAGCCCAAACCGGAGCAGTCTCTCCGCATGCGCTGGTTCCAGTTCTTCTTCCACCACGACATCGGGTGCCAGCCACACGGTCGGGAGTCGGAAGACGTACCGTGTTATCCCGCCTTCGCGCAGGTCAACCAGCAGCGTGGTGTCCGAGACGCACGGCGATGGGAATCCCGCCATGATCGCGTTTGACCTCGCGCTGGAAATCCTTGAACGACATGCCTAGCAATTCTGTCGCGCGGCTCTCTGAAATGGCGCCCTCGGACCAAGCATGCATGACCAACTGCTCGAGGCGCTCCGAACGTTCCGGCGGGTATGGATCTCCCGGCTCTTTGACATGCCACCCTTGTGCCTTAAACGCTTTGAAGAGGGCTAAGGCATCTGCGTCGGTGAGGATGCCAAGATCCTTCGCGCGGTAGATCCAGGCTTGCATGCTAAGTCCGTACTTGTGTTTCAGTAGATGGAGCTCGTACGGCGTGAATGTATGCCGCCGGTCCCCAATCTCAGCCACGGCGGCTTGCCGCGGGACAACAAAGGCGCCGGCAAAACGAAAGGCCATCCTTTCCTCATCGACACCCGGACCGGGTTTGAGAAGAAGATGTCCTAGTTCGTGCGCGAGATTCATCCGCTGACGATCTCCCGGTAGACTCTCTTTTAGCGCAATAACCGGGGTCTGCTTCTCGGGACCGAGCCAAAAGGCGCATGCGTCAAACTTGTGATGCGCATCCACGGCGCCTACCTTGATACCGTGGTCCTCGAGCAGCTTTGTTAGGTTTTCGATTGGGTCGACGCCCACTTGCCAGGCCTTCCGTAGAGCCTCGGCCGCCGTTTCGGTATCAGGCAACTGCCCGATCGCGAACGGAAATCCCTCGGGATACGTGAAGGGTACCTGTCGGCGGGTAAGGGTCTCGATTTCAAGATATCGTTCGAGCCACTCTCGTACCCTGGCGAGCGCGGCCTCCTCTTTGCGTCGCGGAAGAGCGGCACGCTTCCGGAAAACAGGTTGCAGCACAATGTCACTCTTGGGACGCACGAAGTACTCGACTCGGACGCCCAGTGCTTTCGCGAGGCGCAGAAGCACTCCGGACCCCGGCTTGTCTAGGCCGCGCTCATACTTGGAGATTGCCTGAGCGCTCACACCTACACGGTCGGCGAGATCGCGAAGGCTCAGGCCGGCCATGAGACGGGCTTCCTTAATGCGCTCTCCAACCGTCGTAATCACCTCCTGGTTCTCAGATCATAGCGTTCAGTTGACATTCTAGCATAAATTATGCTATTTTGTAAACCGACTAAACAAACCGTCGAGGGACAAGGAGGCTCACGCCATGTCGTTGCCGCAGCATACGCGCACGAAGGAAGGCAACTACCGCAGGGCCAGAGGGGACGAAACAGCGAGAAACCTCGCGAAGGACTACCCCGAGTTCAAATCCGTCGATCCCAGGACCAAGCTCGAGACCTTGCGGAGAAAGTTTCAGGTGACGTCGATCAATGAAGTCCGGCGGGCACTCCGCACGCCAAGAGGGCGACACTTCTGAGTCGATCCGGGGGTGGACAAATTTGGGGGCAGATCGATGAGTAGAAAAGATTAGCGTGCGCTCCTGCACCTTCTGGCAGTGACGGGCCGGGTAACCGGCTTGATCGCGGACGCAGAAGAGCATCGCTGGGGTTGCGTCATGGCCGCGGTCGGTTTGCATTCCATTGCGGAGGGCCTCGGCGGAAACTTCGACTTGGGCCTCACATAACTGGCTCGAACTTCGTCCTTTCGACCGGCTTCTGGATCGGCCGTTGCGGGATGGAGCCTGTGGACCGAGCCCGGTGGGAAAACGGTCTGGCTCGCCCTGGCCGCGATCGCGTCCCTTGCTTCGATCTTCAACGCAACGGTAAAGATACCGGATAGGCTTAAGGAGCAAGAAGAAGCTCATCGGGTATTTCAAGGAATTGCCCTCGATCTAGAAACGTACCAAATGGGCTTCAAGCTTGGGAAGGCTGTGAAAGACTTGCAGAAAGAGTTTGATGACTTACGCGCGCGGTACGTTACGGCGATGCAGAAGAATCGTATTACCTTCGACATTGTCTTGACAAAGGGCCTGCAGACGCAGGCGTATGCGAAAACGTACCGAGAGTTCGGGAAAGGAGACTCAGCTTAGCCATGACCAAGCGTCGCAAAGGACCTACTGGGCCACCTCCTCCAACGCCGCCACGGCCGCAACCACCCGCCCCCCGGGCAACAGAGGAGTAAAGGCTAAATTACTCTCTCCGGGGCGAGATGCCCTAATTCTAACGGGATCAACCCCCCTTAAGTTAAGCGGAGTCTTATCCTAGTCGATTCGAAGCCGTCAAATTCGTTCTGAATCCTGCCCCCGCTACCAACAAAAACCCAGATCAAACCCGCTCCAGCGCGTCGCTGGGGCGGGTTTTCTGCTTTCCGGACATCCCGCAGGAAATGCTCGGAATTGTTGGGAATTGCGCGCCGCATGGAGCCGTTCAGAAAGGACTTCCTTTTGCGCCTGGGGCAGAAATCAAAATGGATAGGCAGACCACCGTTTGGGCTTTGAGTTTCCTCGTGGTTATTGTGGGTCTCGGCGTGTTGGTCTACGTCTTCTTGCGGAAACGAGGTTTGGCACTGCACAACGCCGCTTTGTGGGCTTGCACGATCGCATTTGTCCCGATTGTTATCGCCCTATTCTATTTGGTGTACTTGTTCTTTCACACGTGGGAGTTCTGACCATAGGGGGTGGCGCCGCATGAGCTTATGACAGCCTGAGGAGGGCGAGCTAATGCGACGCTGGCACGAAGAACTGCCGCTTATGCTTTGTCGGTGGCGCGACGAACTTCGCAAGCACGGCCTCGATCCCGCCCCGTACCTTGACGCGTACCGATCCGGAGGATCAGCTTCGGTGGGTATCTGTCACTGCGAGAGAGGACCCGGGGTTCTTCGCAAGCGCGATCCTTGGGACTGCGGCCGCCCGCGTTGCGGTCTGTGTCATTGGTCGAAGGTCCACGGCATTCCCGCTCGAGGCAACCGCGATCGATATGCGATGCAGTTTGAGGCGGCGGCGGTCACGGATGGTCTGTTGGCCAATCACGCCGGCCGGCTCGGTCTCGATGCCTTCCGGTAGAGTTCCTCCCGTGCGTTCGTGGATCTCTGAGAACCCCCGCAACGGTCACTGCTGGCAGCGGCGAGCTCCTTGAAGTCGTATATCCGTGTTTCTTCGACGTTGAAGGTGTCGATGCGGTTGCTGAGGGACTGAACTTCCCGAGCGTCGGGGTTGACGTCGAGATTGAACTGAAATTGCTCCATGACTGAGTTCCCTCGGCCGGCTTCGAATCGGAGTCGGGATTTCTAGGGAGTAGTGATTCGACCTGTCACCTCGGGACAAATCGGGGATCGAAGCGAGGAGGTGCGCGCATGGACGGCGGCGTCCCACAGACTCCCTTCGCGCTCATATCGGGGAGCGCGGGCTGGGGACTGAAGTTTCCCGACGATCTCGGCGAACCCGGCGTCCGCGTCATCGAGCGCGGGCTGACCTTCAACACGCCGTGGGGACCGACGGCGAACTGGCAGGTTATCGAATGCGACGGCAGCGTCACCGTGGACAGCAGGCCCCGGTTGGCGCTCAACGTCTTCGCACACGGCTGGCCGCGCGACACCATCGATCACTCCGTGCACCGAAAGGTGTTCTGGGTGCTGGCTCAAGCCGGCGTCAAGAAGGTCCTGGCCGACAGTACCTGCGGATCGCTCAACCGGGCGCTGCAGCCGCGAGATTACATCGTCACAAGCGACGTCCTTGATCTGGGCCAGACACCGTACTCGACCCTCCCGGGCCGCTTTGCGCACCTCTGCCGGGGCGCGCAGTTGTTCTGTCCCAGCCTCATGGGCGCGCTCGAGGCCGTGGCCCGCGAGCTGTGGCCGGCGCCTGCGCGCGTCTACGGACGGGCGAACCGGATCGTCGCCGCACATACGTGGGGACCGCGTCTAGAGACCCCCGCCGAAGCGCGGGCGCTTCAGCTGCTCGGCGCCGACGCGGCCAACCAGAGTATGGCGCCGGAGGCGGGCAACGCACGGGAAATCGGTGCGTGCTTCGTGAGCGGGTCGTACGTCGTCAACTACGTCGACGGCGTCATCCCCGAGGAGTGGGGTGCGCTCGACACGATCCACGATGAGCTGGGCGCGGTGGCCGCCCGTATCAGTCTTCGAGCCGTCGCCCGCGCAGAGCTCACGCACGCGTGTGGCTGTGGCATCTATCGGACGGCCCGTCCGAGCAAGTACCGGACGGCCGCACAAGCGGAGCCGGCCGGCCGCTGAGGTGCCCGAGTCTCCCCCACAGGCGATCGGCCGTGGGCATCGTATCTCACCTATGGTGGACGGGCGGATCCAACGACGCCGCGAGTCCTCGGTGAGGTGGGCCATGCTGGAATTCATGACCGGGGCGTCCATCCCGGTCACCGGTGTGACGCAGGGCAGGCCGGAATTTTTGGCCACGAAGCACATCGTCAGCTCCAGCCATTATCTGGCCACGATGGCCGGGCTGCGGATGTTCGCGCTCGGCGGAAACGCGGCGGACGCGGGTGTGGCCGCCGGGATCGCGCTCAATGTGCTCGAGCGCCACCTGACCGACTTCGGCGGCGTCGCGCCCATCATGTTTTTCCGGCCCGGAATGCCGCGGCCGGAGACGATCGCCGGGGTGGGATGCTGGCCGCGGCGGCTCACCCTCGAGCGGTACCTCGCCCGGTACGGCGGCGACATGCCCGTCGGCGCGCCGCGCTATGTGACGCCGGCCGCGCCGGACGCCTGGATGACGGCGTTGGCGCGGTACGGCCGCCTGACGCTGCGCGAGGTGCTGCGGCCGGCGTGCGACCTGTGCGACGGCTTCCCGGTCTACGGCCGCCTCGCGCGCACGATCGCCGCCTTGGCGTCGCAGCTGCGCGAATGGCCGGCGAGCGCGCGGGTCTTCCTGCCCAACGGCCGTCCGCCGCAAGTCGGCGAGGTGCTCGTGCAGCGCGAACTGGGCAGCCTGTTCGGACGGCTGATCGACGTGGAGGAGAGCGCCCGGTCGCGCGGACGGGAGGCGGCCATCATGGCCGCCAGGGACGAGGTCTACCACGGCGAGATTGCCCACGCCATCGCCGCGCACGCCGAGCGGACCGGCAGCGAGCTGGATGCGGAAGACCTGGCGGCATACCGTGTCGCGATGGAGCCGTCGGTCTCGTCGCGGTACCGGGACCTGGAGGTGCATGCCTGCGGGCCGTGGTCGCAGGGACCGCTCCTGCCGATGATCTTGAACCTGCTCGAGGGCGAACACGTTCGGAGGCTGGGGCAGGGAAGCGTTGCGCACTTGCACTACCTCATCGAGGCGATCAAAGTCGCGTGCGCCGACCGTGAGGCGTTCTTTGGAGATCCGGCACAGGTCGACGTGCCCATCGCGGGGCTGCTCGACCCCGAGTACGCGGACGAACGGCGGCGGCTCATCGATCCCGCGCGTGCGTGTCCGCGGCTTCCCCTCCCGGGGGATCCCTGGCGGTACGAGGGACGTTCAGGGCCGGCCGGCTACATTCCGGCGCCCGCCGCCGGCGCCGCGCACCCCGATACATCGTTTGTCTGCGCGATGGACGCCGACGGCAACGCCTTCTGCGCGACGCCGTCCGACCCGGGCATGAGCGCGCCGCTGGTCGAGGACCTCGGCATCATCATCTCGACGCGGGGCGCCCAGTTGTGGACCACACCGGGGCATCCCTCGGCCCTGGCACCCCGGAAGCGTCCGCGGCTCACGCCGAACCCGGCCATGCTGCTCGCGTCCGGGCAGGCCGTCATGGCCTTCGGCTGCCCCGGCGGCGACGCGCAGGTTCAGGCGATGGTCCAGGTGGTGTCCGGCGTTCTGGACTTTGGGATGAACGTCCAGGCGGCGATCGAGGCGCCCCGCGTCGTCTCGGCCAGCTTCCCCTCGTCGTTTCATCCCCATCCGTACGAGCCCGGCGTGGTCCGCATCGAGGGCCGCATCCCCACGGAAGTCCGGGACGGGCTCGCCGCGCTCGGCCATACCGTTGAAGCGTTGCCCGACGTCGCGCCGCAAGTGGCCGCCGTCTGCGCGATCCGGCGTCGCGACGGCGGTGTGCTCGAAGGCGGGGCCGACCCACGCCGGGAGAGTTACGCCGCCGGGTGGTGACGGATAGCGGGCGCGGCTACGGACGGTCGTCGCCGGCCGGCGACACCGCGTACCCGGCCGGCGGTTCCGCGCCAAGCAGGTGGCGGACGAAATAGTCCCACCGGCGCCGCACGAAGTACGGCGAATTCACGCAGCCGTGCGGCTCGCTCGGCAGAATCAGGAGGTCGAAGTCCCGGTTCGCCTTGATGAGCGCGTCGACGACCTGAAGCGTCGATGCGGGATGGACGTTCTCATCCATCTCCCCGTGCATCAGCAGCAGTCTTCCCCGGAGCCGGTGCGCCTGCGTGACGTTGGACTGGTCGTGGTAGTGGACGCCGACCGGCAACCCCATGTACCGTTCCACCCACGAGGCTTTGTCCAGGCGGTGATCGTGGTTCCCCGCCGACGAGACCCCAACTTTGTAGAACTCGGGAAACATGAGCATGGCGCGCAGCGACGCGTAGCCGCCCGCGGAGTGACCGTAGATGCCCACGCGATCGGCGTCCAGGTAAGGGTACCGGGCCGCGAGCTGCTTGATGGCCGTCACGTGATCCTCGATTCCGCCGTCACCGAGGTTGCGGTACGAGCGGTCGGCGAAGACCTTCGAGCGGAACGGCATCCCCATGCCGTCGATCATGACCACGGCGAAGCCGAGTTCGGCCAGCGCCTGCGCGTGCCACACGTCGCGGAATTTGTTGGGAACCGACGGCGTCGCGGAGAGCCCCGCGAAGGACGTCGGGGCTTGGTTCGTCTGCGGCCCGGCGTAGATGCTGTCCAGGACCGGCAGCCGCCCGCCGGAGGCGGGGTCGAACCACGACGGACGGAACAGCACCCCGTATACGTCCGTCACCCCGTCCCGGGCCTTCGCGCGAAATCGCTCCGGCGGCGTCCAGCCGCGCTCGTACAGGCGCTCCGCGTCGCCGCGCTCCAGTTCGCAGATCAGCGCGCCGTCCCGCGACCGAAGGACCGTGACCGGCGGCTGGTCGAGGCGCGAGTACGTATCGACGAAGCACGCCCCGGATGGGGCGACGTCGATCTGATGCGTCGCGTCTTCCGGCGTCAATAGTTCCGGTTCGCCGCCGTCGAGGCAGGCGCGGTAGAGATGGTTGAAGTATGGATCGCGCCCCGCCTCGCGGCCCATGGCGCTGAAGTACACATGTCGCGCCCGCTCGTCGACGTGGCACACGCCGGTGACCGACCACTCTCCGGCCGTGACCTGGCGCCGCAGCGTTCCCTGCTCGCCGCCGTACAGGTAGAGGTGCCCCCATCCATCGCGCTGCGAATACCACAGTACCTCCGCGCCCTGGTTGAGCACTTTGATGAGAGGCGGGTTGTGGTGGGCCGGGTGTGGATCGATGCCGGCGTCGCCGCGTTCTTCCACCATCGTGCGCGACACGCCGGACCCGGGGTCGATAGCGAGGAGCCGGTATGACCGGTAGCCCCGCTCCCGGATCACGGCGTAGATCCGCCGTCCGTCCGGGCTCCACCACACCCAGCCGGGCCGCAGCGGCGAGCCATAGGCGCCGTAGTAGAGGAGCGGAATGTGTTCATCCGCCACCGCCCGCGTAGTCGCACTTCCGACGTCTACGATGACGAGCGACGCGGTCGGGACATCCTCGTCGCCGGGCAGCGGGTAGGGGTAGGAGTGGAGGGCCGGCCGCCGGCGTCCGTCCCGCGGCACCGACTGGACCAGGTGGTACAGTCCGCTGCCGCTCGGCTCGCGCCGGAAGGAGAGAAACCGCAGGCTGTCGGGAGCCCACAGCACCGCGGGGGCCGGCGGCGCGTCGGGCTCGGGGATCCCGGCCGCGCGGAGTGGCGAGCGCAGCGGTGTTCCGTACGCGGACTCGGAGGTGCCGTCCCTGGTCAGCGCCCGGATCTCGCCGGTGTTGGCGCACTGAACGTGGAGGTTGTGGTCCCGCACGAGCGCGTTCCACCGGCGATCGGGAGAGGCCACCGCATCGGACGGCGCCGCCCGGTGCGCCGGCCGGCACGTATGATCGCGCAGATCGTACTCCCAACGCGTCTCGCCTACCTCAACGCGGAGCGCGGTGCCCGGTGGAAGGAGCTCGATGCGGTCGAACGGCAGCGCCGCGGGATCGCACGGTGACCCCGATGCCTGAGACAACGCGGCCGCCAGCCGGGCGGGGTCGAACACCGGTTCCCGCGCCGCCCGCTCCGGATCCACGAGTACGAATTCGTGGCCCTCGCGGGTGCGGATGCGGTACCAGAACCGTCCGTGCTCGTCGAGCCAGTGCGGCTCGACGGCCGTGCGGAACAGCATGCGGCTGACGTGCCACGGCAGAAACTGTTCGGCCCGGACGTACCGTTCTACCGGCAGCAGGGGCATCGCACCGACGATACCTGGGAGACGGACAATTGTAAATGTCGCGCCCGCGATCATTGACACGGGCGCCGGCCAACGTGTTATTCTTCGTGCGCAACCTGTTCCGGCGATCGGGCGCCGTGTTCGAAGTTGAGCGGGAGGTGTCGCAATGGGGCTCGTCAGGTGGCGGAAGATCGTTACGCTCTGCGCCGGTGCGGCGCTGGTCGTCGCGGTAGGCTCCGGCGTCGCCTCGCCGGCACAGACGCCCGACACGTTGGTGGTCGCGCAAAGCGCCGACCCCGACACGGCCGACCCGCACAAGAGCACCGGCACGGCGACGATGAACGTCCTCATCAATCTCTACGACACGCTGGTGCGCCGGGACGCCGACCTGAAACTCCACCCGGGCCTGGCGCTGTCGTGGCGCATGGTGGATCCGACCACCTGGGAGTTCAAACTCCGCCAGGGCGTCAAGTTTCACGACGGCGAACCGTTCAACGCGCAGGCGGTCAAGTTCTCGTTCGACCGAATGCTAGATCCCAAGACCAAGTGGCCGGGCGCCGGCGGCCTGCGTCTTATTAAGGCGGTAAGCGCGGTCGACGACTCGACGGTGCGGATCACGACGCAGGCGCCGTGGCCGGCAATGCCGCGGTTCCTCGGGTACTATGGGATGATCGTGCCGCCGGGATATCTCAAGCAAAACGGCGAGGAGTCGCTCATCCGCCATCCGGTCGGCACGGGGCCGTACCGATTCGTCCGCTGGGTCAAGGACGACCGCATGGAGCTCCAGGCCAATCCCGAGTACTGGGGCGGCCGCCCCAAGATCAATCGCGTGGTCTTCCGGGTGATCCCGACGGACGCGCCGCGGGTCGCGGAGCTGCTCGCCGGGTCGGTGCAGATCATCAACCTCATCCCGCCCGAGTTGTTCAGCCCGATCCAAATCTCGTCGAAGACCAAGCTCGTGGTGGGCAAGAGCCTCAGCATCTTCTTCGTGATCTACAACCTGGTCAACGTCCCGAAGGACAAGCCGCTGGCCGATCCCAGGGTGCGGCAGGCGATGAACTACGCGATCAACCGCGAGGCGATCGTGAAGACCGTGCTGCACGGCGTCGGCGAGCCGGTCGCCACCTTCTGCAGCCAGATCATGGAGGCGTGCGACAAGTCGGTCCCGCCGTTCGGGTACAACCCGGACCGGGCCCGCGCGCTGCTGCGCGAGGCCGGCTACGCCAACGGCTTCGATTTCACCATCAGCGGGACGAGCGGGATCTACCCCGGCGACCGGGACATCGTCCTCGCCGTGGCGGACCAGCTGTCCAAGGTCGGCGTGCGCGCAAAGGTCGACACCCAGGAGATCGGCGTGCAGCTGCGGGCGGTGTTGGACCGGAAACTGGCCGATGACGGCTGGTTCACCCGGTTCACCGATTTCTTCGGGATCGCGCCGATCATTCCGCTCAGGGCGTTCTACTCCACGCCCGGCGAGTGGTCCATCTGGCGGCCCGGCTACCAACCCTTCAACCAGCTGGTCGACGAGGCGCAGGCGGCTCCCGACGAGGCGAAGCTGCGCGACGCCTCCAAGAAGCTGCAGCTGATGTACAAGGAGCAGGCTCCGGCCATCTCGCTGTTTACCGCGCCCAACGCCTTCGGCATACGCCGCGAGGTGGAGTTTACACCGCGGCCGGACCTGCTGCTGCCGATGATCGACGCGTCTTGGAACACACAGTAGTCCTCCGCCCCGGGCGGACCCGGAGGGACTTCCTGCGGTCGCCGGCGCCGGGCGCCCGGGGCCGCAACACGCGGTGAGCGGCTTTCTGATCCGCCGGCTGGCGCTCTCCGTGAGCGCGATGCTCGGCGTGATCTTGATCGTGTTCGTCCTGCTGCACGCGACCGGCGACCCCGCCACGCTGCTGGCGCAGCAGGACGCGACGCGTCTCGACATCGAGCGGATCCGGCAGGCCTACGGTCTCGACCAGCCGCTCGTGGTGCAGTTTGCGCACTTCATCGCGCGGGTTGCCCGAGGCGACCTGGGGTATTCATACCGCCAGGGGTTGCCGGTGACTGCACTGATCGGCGAGCGGTTGGGCGCGACCTTCGAGCTGGCGTTCGCCGCGTTCGCGGTGGCGATGTGCCTCGGCGTGGCGGCCGGCATGGTCGCCGCGGCCCGGCGCGGATCGGGCGTCGATACCGCCGCCATGGCGATGGCGCTCCTCGGCACGAGCATGCCGAGTTTCTGGCTGGGCCTGCTGCTGATCATCGTCTTCGGCGTCATGCTGGGCTGGCTGCCGATCTCGGGCTACGGCGGCCTCGACCACCTCGTGATGCCGGCGTTCGTCCTCGGCGGCTTCTACGCGGCGCAGGTCAGCCGCCTCACGCGCACGAGCATGCTGGAGGTCCTGGCCCAGGACTACATCCGTACCGGCTATGCCAAGGGGCTCGCCGGCCGCGTGGTGCTGTTCAAGCACGCGCTGCGGAACGCGGCGCTGCCGGTGCTGACGGTACTCGGCCTCAGCTTCGGGCAGATGCTCGGCGGCGCGCTGATCGTCGAGTCGATCTTCGCCTGGCCGGGCATGGGCCGTCTCGCGGTCCAGGCCGTCCTGCAGCGCGACTTCCCGATCGTACAGGGCGCGACGATCATGGGCGCGGCCGTATTTCTCGCCGTCAATCTCGCCGTCGATCTCATCTATGGCTGGGTCGACCCTCGTCTTCGCGGCGCCTCGCAGGGCGCCTGACCGCACGCGGGCGTCGCTGCTCCGGCGGCTGCTGCGCAGTCCGTCCGGGGTCGCGGGGGCGACGCTCCTCAGCGTGCTGCTGGTGGCCGCGTTCGGCCTGTCGTTCGTCACGCCCTACAATCCCTCGGCGCAGGACCTCGGCCTCGCGGTGCGCCCCCCGTCGCTCGCGCGGGTGGACGGCGGCGTGCATCTCCTGGGGACCGATCAATTGGGACGCGACGTCTTCAGCCGCCTCCTGGTCGGGCTCCGGATCTCGCTGCTGGTGGCCGTCGCGGTGGTGCCGCTCTCGACGCTGCTCGGCCTGGCGGTCGGAATGGTCACGGGCTACCGTGGCGGCTGGCTCGACGTCGCGCTGATGCGGCTCGTGGACGCGCAACTCTCGATACCCACGCTGCTGCTCACCGTGGCCGTGGTGTGCGTGCTGGGTTCCGGCCTGCTGCAGATCGTGGTCGTGCTGGTCATCGCCGGGTGGCCGCAGTACGCGCGCGTCGTACGCGCGGAGGTCCTGTCGCTGCGCGAGCGCGAGTTTGCGGCCGCGGCACGCGCGGTGGGCGCGTCCGACGTCCGTATTCTCGCGCAACATGTGCTCCCAAACCTGGTCCCCACGGTGCTTGTGCTTGCTACGCTGCACCTCCCCGTGGTGATCATCGCGGAGGCCGCACTGAGCTTCCTTGGCCTGGGCATCCAGCCACCCACGCCCAGCCTCGGACAGATGCTGGGATACTCGCAGGAGATGATCTGGCGGGCGTGGTGGATGCCCACTATCCCCGGAGTGGCCATTACGCTCGTGGTGCTGGCGTTCAACCTTACGGGCGACCGTATGCGGGATGTGCTCGATCCCCGGCTGCGCGGTCTCGGACCGGTGTGATGACGCCGCCGACGGGGCCCGCTCGAGGTTTCATGTAAGTTTTCTGGAGGATCTCTGTCGCCCCGGCGCCGTCTGATCGAGCGCGTGAACCGGCATAATACGTATCGCGCCCGATGGCCAACCCGATTGAGCGCGCTCATACTAAGGAGACACCACAAGCCGCGTCGCCTTGGGCTCCGCGCGGCAGACCGCAATACCGAGAGGGTTTGCAGCGCGATGGCGTCGAGGCACGCGCCGAAGACGGCGGGGAGACAACGAAGAGCGAGTCCGCGGCGCGTTCCGGCGATGCGTCGCGATCACGGCAAAACGCTGCTCGCCGACGCCGCGGAGCACAGCGTCGGCTTGGTCGGCATGGTCGACTCCCGGGGCTGCTTTACGTACGTGAACCGCGCGCTCTGCCGGGTGCTGGGGTACACGTCGGAGGAGCTGCTCGGCACGCCGTTCGCGCGTCTCCTGTCGCCGAATATCAGTGTCAGGAAGCAAAAGGAGATCGTGGCGGGGGTGTTCCGGGACCGCGGATGGACGGGTGAGTGCCTGATCCCGCGTCGCGATGGGACAGATGTTTTGTTTGAGTTGAGCGTCGGCCCCGTCAAAGGGCCGCGCGGCGAGGTGATTGGCGGGATCGGGTATGCCCGGGACCTCAGCAAGGAAGCGGCGACGAGGGCGGCGCTCCGGCAGAACGAAGAGCAGTTCCGCCAGCTGACCGAGCACATCCGCGAGGTCTTCTTCGTCAGCACACCCGAGCCGGTCCGCGTTCTCTATCTCAGCCCGGCCTACGAGGAAATCTGGGGCAGGCCACGCCAGGAGGTGTACGATCGCGCCACGGCGTGGATCGAGTCCATCCATCCGGAGGACCGGGATCGCGTCCTTCGCGTCTTTGCGCGCCAAAGCGGCGAGACGACCGAGATGGAGTACCGGATCGTCCGGCCCGACGGCGCGGTGCGCTGGATCAACAATCGCAGCTATCCCGTCCGCGACACGACGGGGGCGTTCTATCGCGTGGTCGGGATCGCGGAAGATATCACCGCACGCAAGCGCACGGAGCAGATATTGGAGGAGGGCCTCGCCCGCACGCGGGAGGCCCACGCCGAGCTGGCCGTGGCCCTGCGCAGGGCGGAGGCGCAGGCCCTCGACACCGCCCTGTTGACCGAGCTCATCGACGTCGTCCAGGCATGCCCGACCGTCGACGATGCCTACGCGGTGACGGGCGGCATGCTCGCCAGGTTCTTCCCCGCGCAGCCGGGGGCGCTGTGCGTGATCAGATCCTCCCGGGACGCCGTTGAGACCGTCGCGGCCTGGGGCGATCGAGCCGTTACGGCGCCGACGTTCGGACCCGACGACTGCTGGGCCCTCCGGCGAGGCAAGCTCCACGTCGTCCACGATCCTCATGCGTCGACGCGCTGCGGCCACCTGAGCGACGTCCTGCCCGGGGGCGCGGTGTGCGTACCGCTCGCGGCGCACGGTGAAACCCTGGGGGTGCTGTGCGTCGAGCGTCGGCCGCGACCGGCCGAGACGGCCGCGGACGGGGCGAAGGACGACGGAGACACCGATGTCCGGCGAGCCGCGGTCGTGGCGGAGCGGCTCTCCCTGACCCTCGCCAACGTGCAGCTCCGAGAGACCCTCCGGCGACAGTCTATTCGCGATCCGCTCACGGGGTTGTTCAACCGGCGGTTCATGGAAGAGTCGCTGGAGCGGGAACTGCAGCGGGCCGCGCGGACCCGCGAGCCGGTCACGCTGCTCATGCTCGATCTCGACCACTTCAAGCCGTTCAACGATACGTACGGGCACCCCGCGGGCGACGCGTTTCTGCGGGCCCTCGGTCAATTCTTGGGCGAGCGGGTGCGGGGCCAGGACCTGGCGTGCCGCTACGGGGGCGAGGAGTTTCTCGTCATCCTCGTCGGCACGTCCGCCGAGGACGCCCGGCGGCGCGCGGATACGTGGCGCGAGGAGTGTCGCGGCTTGAACGCGCAATACGCAGGCCGGAGCCTCGGCGGCGTCACCCTTTCCGTCGGGATCGCAACCTATCCGATCCACGGCGAGAGCGGGGACCGGTTGGTCGCAGCGGCCGATCAGGCGCTCTATCGCGCCAAGGCGGCGGGACGGGACCGGGTGCTGGTCGCCGACGCCGGCCCGAGCGTGGAGGCCGCACGGGCGAACTCCGCCTGAGATCCGATCGACCGGTCTGCGTCGAGTCACCCGAGGAGCCCCGGCCTGGGGCGAACTTCTCTCACCGGCTTCTCGTATCCACCCAGGGTGTGCACGCACCTGGGAAAAACGCGATCACTGGATGGGGGAGAAGAGGGGTGTTCGCAGTGTGCATTGACCGGCTGTTGAGAATTGTTGCCGGCACCATCCTGATCGGGGCGATCGCCGCCGGCCTCGCGTCCGTGGCCGGGGCACAAACGGTGGCGCCGTACGTCAAGGTCGTGGTCGACGGCAGCCCCATCTACCTCGACGCGCCGCCCATGATCGTCAACGGACGGGTCCTCGTACCGCTTCGCGGCGTCTTCGAGCGGCTCGGCGCGACGGTGATCTGGGATCCGGCATCGCAAACCGTACGCGCGCAGAACGGCCCGACCGGCGTCGCGTTGACCATAGGCGCGTCACAGGCGGTCGTCAACGGGCAGCCGCAATCCCTCGACTCCCCGGCATTGCTCGTCGGGGGCCGGACGATGGTGCCGCTGCGCTTCATCAGCCAGGCGCTCGGGGCCAACGTCAGTTGGGATGCGGCGACCTACACCGTTCAGATCGCGAGCCAAGGGGCCGCGGCGCCGCCGGCGACCGTTCCGCCGTCGGTCAGCTACCCGCCGGGACAGGTGCCGCCGGCGCCCTACCCGGGGCAGGCGCCGCCAGCGCCCTATCCCCCGGCGCCCGCGCCGCAGCCGGCAGTCCAGACGATCACAGGGACGGTCACGCAGGTGAACGCGGCCGTGTATCCGGGACAACTCACCGTGCGGACGCCCGACGGTCCGACCTACACGTATCAGATTGTCTCCGGCACCACGATCACGCGGGTGAACCCCGCGACCGGTCTCAACGGGCCCGTCGCATTGAGCACGATTCAGGCGGGTGACGCCGTTGCCGTGACCGGCGATCCAAGCGGGACGGCGCAGAGCGTCCAGGCGCTCAACTATACGCCGGCGCCGCCGGGAGCCCCGACGGTCACGGGCGCGGTGACGGAGGTGAACGCCTCGGCGTATCCCGGCCGGCTGATCGTTCAAGCGTCGAACGGAACCGTCTACACGTACCAGATCGTCTCGGGCACCACGATTACGCGGATGAACACGACGACCGGGGTTGGCGGCCCCGTGCCGTTGAGCGCGATCCAGGCGGGCGACGCGGTGACCGTGGCGGCCGATCCGACGGGGACGGCGCAGAACGTTCAGGTGTCGTTTGCCGAGATCACCGGTACGATCGCGTCGGCGGGCGGCAACCAGATCGCCCTGCAGGACGGACAGACGTACATGCTCGCCCCCACCGCACAGGTGATGCGAGACGGCCAGGTCGTCCCGCCCGCGGCCCTCCTACCGGGCAGCGTGGTGACGCTTCGGGTGAACCCGGCGACGCGCCTGGTGTACGGCGTGAACCTCCGGCAGGCGGCGGCGCCGGGGGCGATTACCGCGGTTACCGTGACGCCGGCCGGGCGTCAGCTGGTCACGGGCGATGTGATGACCGTCGTCGCCGCAGGCCCGGCGCGCGCCACCGCGACCTTCGCGATCGCCGGACTGCGGGCCGGCCTCCCGATGACGGAGTCGGCGACTCAGCCCGGCACATATATCGGCACCTACGCGGTGCAGCCGGGCGATGCCGTCGCCAATGGGAACGTGGTGGTCAGCCTCACCGCGCCCAACCGGCAGTTGTTGACCGCAACGGCTCCGGCACCGGTGTCGATTTACGCGCCCGCGGCGCCGTCAACGGCCGCCGGGGCCCCGGTGATCGTCAGCCCGGCAGCCGGCAAGGGTGTGACGACCCCGTTCACCGTGACGGGCATCGCCCCGCCGGGGTCTCAGGTCAAGGTCACCGCGGACTACGATAAGAACATCATCGGCTTTCACTGGCACGGCACGCTCGGCGCCCAGACCGTCACCGCGGACGTAAACGGGCATTGGTCGGCGACGTTCACTCAGAAACCTCCGGTGCTGGGTGTGAACCTGACGATCACCGCGGTCCTCACAGACAACACCGGTGCGGCGCGATCGGCGCCGGCCACCGTTACTACCACGCTGCAGTAGGCGCCGGGGTCAACGCGCCTCGCCACAACGAAGCCCCGTCCGGCCGCCGGACGGGGCTTCTGGTTTTTGGTCTGGCGCCGTCAGGCCTCGCCGCGCCGGCGCCTCAGGTATTTGCGAATCAGGTACCCCAGGATCAGCAGATTGATCGACACGGCCACGAACTCCGGCGGCCGGGGATGATGTGCGATGCGCCATCCCTCGACCGGCAGGAAGGCCGCGGTTTCGGCGATCACCAGCAATTCCCCCCACGCCGCCTGGATCCAGACGCCGATGGTCTCCGCCGCGAAGACACCCGCCCACAGGACCAGCCCGATGCCGAGCGCGAGCGCCTGATTCGACGACAAGTACGGCACGTGCGCGGCGAGCCAGTGCACGACCGCGCTGTGCGCGCCGCGTGACAGCCTTCGCGAAAACGCGACCTGGACGGGATTCTCGCCGGGATGCCCCCGCAGCACGAACGCGAAGACCGCGCCGGCGACGATCGCCAGCGTGCTGATGCCCTTTTGTACCGCGATGAGAAAGACCGGCCACGGCCTGCCAAAGAACTCCAGACCGGCGCGCCGGCTACCGGCCGTTGGCGCCGACGTGAGCGTCAACGGCGGGCGCGGCGCGGGCTATCGAATGTAGCCTTCAACTGTCTTTTCGTCCCGGACCGCGGCGCCGGACGGGTCGAGACCGGCGGCCCGGCGGGCCTTGCGCTGCTGGAGGAGATCCCAGCACTGATCCAGCGTGACCTGAAGGTGCCGCAGGCGCTCGCGGTCGGCGTCCGTCGCTTCGCCCGCGGACTCTTTGCGCCAGATCTCGTGTTCCTCGTTCGTCAGCTCGTTAATCCGGTGAAACACCGTCTTGTCTTCCACCGCGTCGCCTCCCGAGAAGCAGTTCCGTACCTGCCCTTCGATCATACTCCAGTGACGCGCGCCCCGACGGTGAAGCCCTGGGAGTCTGAGCCTCCGGCCGAGAAGCCCCCTGGGTGCCGCACGACCAGGTACGATTCGAGGAGTTCGAGGTAAGCCGGCGCCCCGGCTGCCGCCGGGTGACGGCCGCCGTGGACGCGGGTCCCGCGGTCGACCTGCCGGTGATCGCGATCGCGGGCGAGCGCCCGGGACCGGTGTTCGTCGCCGCCGCCGGCGTGCACGGCGACGAGTACGAAGGTCCCCGGGCGTTGTGGGAGGTCTGCGGCTCGCTGCCGCCGTCGTCGCTGTCGGGGGTGTTCGTGGCCCTGCCGATCTGCAACCCGTGGGCGTTCGCGGCCGGATCTCGCACGACGCCGGCGCATCTCGACGGCGTCAATCTCGCGCGGACGTTTCCCGGAGATCCGGCCGGTTCTCCGACGCAACGGCTCGCCGCCGCGCTGCTCGCGTTCGTCCTGCGCCTGCGTCCGTCGCTCTTCCTCGATCTCCACAGCGGCGGGGTGCGGTACCGCTTCCTGCCGGCCGCGGCGTACCGGCGCGGTCTCGGCGACCCGCAGCGCTCACGGGCGGCCGTGCGCGCATTCGGCGTCCGGAACCTATGGGCCGGCCGCGATCACGCCGGCACGTTCAATTCCGAGACCGCCCGGCGCGGCATTACGACCGTTGGAAACGAGATGAGCGGCGCCGGAGGGTGTCTCGACGAAGACGTCGCGGCCGATCGCGACGGCGTCCTCAACCTGATGCGCTGGCTCGGCATGCTCCGCGACCGGCCGGCGCCGGAAGTGACCGGACCGTTCTGGGAGACCACGGAGGTGCCGGCGCCCGCCGGAGGATACGCGCACATGCGGACGTCCGTGGGCGACGCCGTATCCGGCGGCGCGCCCGTGGCGACGGTGCGGACGCCGTTCGGAGAGATCGCCGGCGAGGCGTGCGCTCCCTACGACGGCGTGGTCTGGGTCACCCGCCACCTGCGGGTGATCGAAGCCGGGGAGATGATCGTGTCGGTCGCGCAACCGGCGAACGACGACCACACGTAGGCGCGCTACGCGAACGCGTCGTCGACGCTCTTTCTCAACAGCCGTCCCAATTCCACGATCTCAGCGTCCGCAATCGTGAGCGGGGGTCCGACCAGGATCTGATTCGCGGCCGAGCCCGGAAGCGACCCGCCCGCCGGATAGACAAGGAGCCCGTTGCGTAGGGCCGCCGCGACCACGGCCGGGCCGGCCGCCGGACCCGGCGCCGAAAACTCCACGCCCCACATCAGCCCGAGTCCCCGCACCTCCGCCACGCGCGGATGCCGGCGCAGCGGGTCAAGTTCGCGTTCGAGCGCGGCGCCCTTGCGTTTGGCCGCGCGGACGAGGTCGTGCGCCTGAATGTATTCGAGTACCGCGGCCGCGGTGGCGCAGGCCAGCGGGTTGCCGGCATACGTGTGCCCGTGGATGAACCGCCCGGACACACGAAGGATCTGGTCGCCGACGCGCTCGTGCGCGACCACCGCGCCGATCGGCACGTATCCCGCGCCGAGCCCCTTCGCGCAGACCACGAGGTCCGGGACGACGCCCCAGTGATCGATCGCGAATTTGGCTCCGGTTCGCCCGAACCCCGTCATCACCTCGTCGGCGATGAACAGCACGTCGTGGCGGTCGCAGATCTCCCGGACGACCCGGAAGTACTCGGGCGGCGGGACGACGGCCGCGTTGGCCGCGCCGGAGAGCGGCTCGGCGATGAACGCCGCGACGGTGCCGGCGCCCTCGCGTTGGATCGCCGCTTCGAGCGCGGTCGCGCACTCGATCGCGCAGCGGCCGTATTCGAGGCCGTACGGGCAGCGCCGGCAGTGCACCTCCGGAATCTGAGGAAACGGCAGCAAGAGCGGCTCGTACGGTCCGCGGCGCGCGGCGAACCCGGACAGCGACAGGGCGCCGAGCGTCGCGCCGTGGTAGCTCGCGCGCTTGCTGATGATCTTGTACTTGGAAGGCCGTCCCGCGTCCACCCAATACTGGCGCGCCATCTTGATCGCCGTCTCCGTCGCCTCGCTGCCGCCGGACACAAAGAAGACGCGCGAGAGACCCGGCGGCGTGAAGGCGACGACGAGGTCGGCGGCGCGCTCCTGCGCCTCGGTCGTAAACTCCGACCCGTGCGCGAAGGTGATCTGCCGGAGCTGGCGCTCCATCGCCGCGAGGATCTCGGGGACGCCGTGTCCGAGGTTGACGGCGAGGGGCCCCGACGAGCCGTCGAGGTACTTGCGGCCCTCCGCGTCGTACACATAGACGCCCTGGCCGCGCACGGCGCGGAGGCGCGGAGCGTCGCTGCGGTGCAGGACGTGGCTTACGGTACCCGAGAGCGCGTCGCTCATCGTCGTGTGAATTCAAGGACGCCGCGGGCCTTCCTGTGCGGGCGGCGGAGGACGCGGCCGCGGCATGATGCGGCGAACGGCGCCGCGAACTGTGTACGTGTGACGGTCTCGTGGGTGACCGAGGTCAAGGCCGGACTGGCGCGGGCCGCTGAATACGGCGGCGCGTTCATCGATGCGCAGGAGGCGAAGCGGCGCCTGCCGCTCGCGGACGCGGTCGGGCTCGTCCGCGACGCGGTGCTGTGGGAGGCCTCGGGGCGCGTCCTGATGCCGGATGCCCGGCGCGCGGCCCTGCGCTACAGCGCGCAGGGAGACGGCCCTCGCGTCGCGGCCATCTCGAAGTGCTGCGTGATCCCCGCCCTCGACATCGCGGCGTTCCGTTTTCTCGGCTCCGTCCTCGGCGACGACCCGGTCCGGTTTCTGCATCTGGTGGGTCTGGAGCGGCGCAATCTGCTCGCCACCATCGACGAGCACCTGACCTATCTCGTGCGCATCGCCGCGCTGGCGCTCGTCGTCGCCGAGCACACCGTGCCGGCGCCTGCGCCGGTGATAGGCATGATCGGCGCGGGGCGCCTCGCCCGCGCGGTGCTCGGCGCGTTCATCGAGTCGGGAAGGGCCGGCGAGATCGTCATCGCCTCGCGCCGGCCGGCGTCCCGGGACCGGCTCGTTCACGACCTGACGGCGGCCGGTTTCCCGCACGTGACCGCCGTCGACTCCGCGCGCGAGGCCGCGGGCCGCGCCGACTTTCTCGTCTCGGCGACGAACGCCGCATCCCCGATCGTCTCCGCCGCATGGGTCAAGCCCGGCGCGACGGTGTACGGGCTCGGCGACGCGGTCGAATTCGCCGACGATCTGCTCGTCCGGCGCGAGCGCGGCCCGGTGCGTCTCATCGTATCCAACTGGCTTGAGTGCGCGCAGCGCGCGGATTTCCGCCGGCTGATCGACGATGGACGGATCGACCAATCCGACGTCGACGTCGAACTGTCGGACGTCATCTCGGGCCGGGAGCCGGCGCGGGTGGACCCGCGGGGCGTCGTATGCGTGCGCGCACCGGGTAGTGTGACACTCGACGCGCTGCTCGGCGCCTGGATTTGCGCCCGCCGCGCCCTCGCCGTATAACGCATCTCTCCGATAGGGGGCCGGCGACGGTCTGCCGAAGCGAGCCGTGGGAGGGCCGGACATGGCGGACGGCGGTCCCTGGAGCGGTATCCTTTCCCCGGACGAAGTTCAGGTCTACGACCGCCTCGGCTACTGGCGTACCTCCCGCGATCCCGGCGTTGCTCCGGCGCTTGTCCTCGTCGACCTCGAAAATAACTTTACGGGCGACCGGCCCGAGCCCATCCTCGAGAGCATCCGGCGTTACCGATACAGCTGCGGGCAGCACGCGTGGGAAAGTCTGCCCCACATCCGCCGTCTTCTCGATGCCTCGCGGGCGGCCGGGCTGCCGGTCGTCTACACTCGCGGCGCCGACGATCCCGAGGACGCGACCCCGGACGAGCGCCGTGACGGCCGGCAGATCGTCCAGGTGGTGGCGCCGGCGGGCGGCGAGCGCGTGTTTGAGAAGCGCGCGGCCAGCGCGTTCTACGCGGGCGGACTCCTTCAATATCTGGTCCACGCGCACGTCGATACGCTGCTGGTGTGCGGGTGCACGACGAGCGGATGCGTGCGTGCGACCGTCGTCGACAGCGCCTCGCACGGGTTTCGCACGGTGGTCGTCGCGGAGTGCGTTTTCGACCGGGCCGTGCTGCCGCACCGCGTGAACCTCTTTGACATGGCCGCCAAGTACGCGGCGGTCTGGTCCCTCGCCGACTCCCTGGAGTGGCTCCGGGCGCGCCCGGGCCTACGGCGTGGGCCACAATCGCGCGCCGCGATCCGCGGATAGCGCACTCGCGTCACGGTGAAGGAGGCGGGAATGAAGAGGATCGGCATCGAGCTCGACGGCGTCAAGGTGACCGCCGTCCTGTACGAAGACCGGGCCCCGGTCACGGTCGGTGCGTTGTGGGCGAGCCTGCCGTACGAAGACCGGGTCACGCACGCGAAGTGGTCCGGCGACATGTTCCACGCGAACACCGAGCTGCCCATTGACGTCGACTACTCGAAGTTTCCGTTCGGAATGGAAAATCCCGTGGGGTTTCAGGCGCCGGGCGAGATCGTGTACCTGCCGGCGATCCGGGAGCTCGCGATCGCCTATGGGGAAGCCCGGTTCGCCTGGGTAATGGGGGCGATGATGGTCTCGGCGCTGGGCCGGATCGAAGGCGACCTCACCGCGTTCGCCAAGAAGGCGGAGCGCCTGATGTGGGACGGCGCCATGCTCCTGGTGCTGCGCCGTCTCGACGGCGCGGACGCGGGAGGGGCGCGATGAAGCGGATCGTGGTGGAGTTCGAAGACCACGCCTTCGAGGCCGTGCTCCTCGACGAGCAGGCGCCGATCATCTGCAACAACATCTGGAACGCCCTGCCGCTCGAGGGACCGGTGACCAACACGAAGTGGAGCGGCGACATGCTGCGGCTGTGGGTCCAGATCCCCGAGCCGCCGGAGCGTGAGAACATGTCGCAGCTGCAGAACCCCGGCGATATCATATTTTTACCGAAGTGGAACGGCCTGCGCTTCGTCTACGGACAGGCGCGGATGCAGGGCCCGAGCGGTGCGCACCCCACGCCGCTCGTCGGCCGGATGCTCGGCGGCGTCGCCGAGCTGGCGGCGCTCGGCAAGCGGGTGGAGTGGGAAGGCGCCAGGACGGTGCGGGTGCGCCGGGCCTAACCGTGACCCGGGGGACGGCCGGCTTCAATTACATGGTTGCCGGCTGCACGTCGGCCGGGCCCCGCGGCCTGACGCGGCGCGGCCTGCTGAGAAGCGGCGCGGGCGCGGCGGCCGCGCTCATCGGCGGCGGCCGGAGGACACCTGCCGCGGCGCAGACGCCCGGAATGCTGCGGATCGCCCGCGGTGCGGACGCGCGGAGTCTCGATCCGCACATCAACGCCCGGCTCTACGACCGCATGGTGCTGTACACGCTGTACGAGCCGCTGATCGACGCGGACAGCGAGGGCCGTTTCTTTCCGGTGCTCGCGAAATCGTGGGACGTCGGGTCCACGGGCCTCGTGGTGACGTTCCACCTGCGGTCCGGCGTCGTCTTCCACGATGGGACGCCGTTCACCGCGGAGACCGTGAAGTGGAACATCGAGCGGGTGTTGGATCCGGCGACGGGCTCGGAGCACCGCACACGGTTCGAAGGCATCATCCAGGGCGTCCAGGCCGCCGACGCGACGACGGTGCGGATCTATCTCACGCGGCCGTATCCGCCGCTCTTCTCCGAACTTACAGATAGGCCCGGCCTCATGGTGTCGCCGGCGGCGGTCAAGAAATTCGGCCGGGACTTCGGCCGCAACCCCGTCGGGACGGGAGCGTTCCGGTTCGTGGATTGGATCCAGGGCAACCGGGTCGTGGTCCAGCGCAGCGAGCAGTACTGGAACCGCCGGGCGATCCGGTCGGCGGGCATCACCTTCACGGATTTTCCCGAGCCGGCCGTCGCGGACGCGCGCCTTCGGGGCGGGGATCTCGACGTCGTCGCGCTGGAGGGGCTCCCGGCGGACGACGTCCTCGCGTTCCAGAAGCAGCCCGCCTACCGGGTGGTGCTGAGCCCCGCGTACCGCTGGGAAGCGATTCAGATGAAAGTGGATGTGCCGCCGTTCGACAACCGCAACCTGCGCCAGGCGATCATGTACGGGATCAACCGCGAGCAGATCCGCACGGTGATCTACCGCGGGCTGGGAAAGGCGACCGGGAAGTTCTTCCACGAAGGCTGGTGGCAGGATCCATCCTACAACGGGCCGGCCTACAACCCCGATCTCGCGAAGCAGCGCCTCAGGGAGTCGGGATATCTCGACCGGCCGGCGCCGCTGCTGCTCTACGTCCTGTCCAGCCAGGTGCCCCTCGGCGAGATGGCGCAGGCGCAGCTCGCCGCGATCGGCCTCCGGACGAACATCCGGCTGGTGTCGGAGCGGGACCAGTACCCGATGGTGCTGCGCGGCGAGATCCCCTTCACGATCCCCGAGACGTGGACGCCGCGGGTCGATCCCCACGGCCTGAGCTACATCCTCTGGCACTCCAAGGGCTACGCCAACAGCTCGCACTACCGCAATCCCCAGGTGGACAAGCTGCTGGACGACGCGTCGGCGACGTACGACACGAAGACGCGCACGAAATTGTACCGGCAGGCGGAGCGGCTGATCGTGGACGACGCGTCCTACGTCTTCTACTACGCGGCGCCGGATTACGCCCTCATGCGCCGGCAGGTCCGCGGCTTCCGCTACGGCTTCGATCTCATGCCGCGGGTCGCGGAGGCCTGGGTCGAAGGCTGATGTGGCGCTACACGCTGCGGCGGGTCCTCATTCTTATCCCGACCATGCTGGTCGTCACGCTCGGCATCTTCGTGTTGATGCGCACCGCGGTGAAGGGAGATCCGGCGCTGTACCTGATGGGGCACGAGGCGACGCTCCAGCAGGCCGCCGCGGCGCGGACGCGCCTGGGACTCGACCGGCCGGTCCTGGTGCAGTACGCGGCGTGGCTGCGGCGCCTCGGCGCGCTCGACCTCGGCCGGTCGTTTGAATACCCGATCGACGTCCGGTCGGCGCTGGCCGGACGGCTGCCGGCGACCGTGGAACTGGCCGGCCTCGCCACGCTGCTGGCGCTCGCGGTCGCGATCCCGGCCGGGATGTTCATCACGATCGCCCGCGACACGCCGGCCGGACGGCTGGTGCGCGCGCTGCTGGTCGCGGGCATCTGCGTGCCCAACTTCTGGCTCGGCATGCTGCTCATCTATCTGTTCAGCGTGAAGCTGCACTGGCTGTCCGGCGGCGCCTACACCCCGCTCGGGGAAAATCCGGGCCGCAATCTCGCGTCGATGATCCTCCCGGCGGTCAGTCTCGCGGCGTTCTACGGCGCCGCGTGGGCCCGCTACCTCAGCTCCGCGCTCGCCGACGTACTGCACGGCGACTACATCCGGGTCGCGCGCGCGAAGGGACTCGTCGAGCGGACCGTGCTGTTCAAGCACGCGCTCCGCAACGCGTTGATACCGGTCGTGACGATCGTCGGACAGAACATTCCGTTCATGCTCGCCGGCGCGGTGATCGTCGAGGTCGTGTTCAGCCTGCCGGGCGTCGGCCGGCTGTTCAGTGACGCGATTCAGTCGCGCGACTACCCGGTGGTACAGGGCGCGGTGCTGCTCGTCACGGCCGCCGTCGTCGCGAGCAGCCTCGCCGTCGACCTGACGTACGGGATGCTCGATCCCCGCATCAAGTACGACTGACCCCGCCGTGCGGCGCCGCCTCGCGCGTCACCTCGCCACCCCGGCCGGAGCCGCCCTCGGCGCGGCCGTGCTTCTGCTGGTGGCCGCGGCGTGCGTCCCGCGCCTCCTCAGCGCCTACGACCCGCTGCAGATCCAGGGCGGCCAGAGCCTGCAGCCGCCGGGACCGGACCACCCGCTGGGCACCGACCTGCTCGGCAAAGACGTGCTGACCCAGATCGTCTACGGCACCCGTACCACCCTCGTTATCGCCGCGGGCGCAGTCGCGATGAGCCTGCTGGCCGGCACGCTGATCGGGCTCGTCTCGGGATTCTGGGGCGGCACCCTGCTCGACGAGTGCCTGATGCGGCTCATCGACGCGCTCTACATCTTCCCCGACCTCATTCTCGCGCTGACGATCGTGGCGATCCTCGGGCCCGAGCACCTCGAGAGCGTGGTGGTCGCGCTCGCGGTCGGGCACATCCCGGCGTACGCGCGTCTCGTCCGGGGACGGGTGCTGTCGCTGCGCGAAGCCGAGTTCGTCGCCGCCGCGCGGAGCGTCGGCGCGTCCGCGCGCCGCATCCTCGGCCGCCACGTGCTGCCCCAGACGAGCGACGTGATCGTGGCGCGGTCGGTGATCGGGTTCTCCGGGATCATCCTCTCGGAGTCGGCGCTCAGCTTCCTCGGCCTGGGCGTCCAGCCGCCCACGCCGAGTTGGGGCCGCATGCTGCGGGACGGCTTCCAGTATCTCGCGACGGCGCCGTGGGTGGCGCTGGCCCCGGGGGCGGCCGTCTTCGCGGCCGTGTTCGTGTTCAATCAGGCCGGCGAGCTGATCCGGGACCTCCTGGATCCGCACACGATCACGGCCCGCGCCGCGTCCGCGCGGGTGAGGGCGTGACGATGCACGTCGGGGTCGGGTTTCCGGGCTGCCGCGAGGGCACCGCGTACCCGGTCGGGTTCGTGCGGCCGGAAGATCTCGCCGCGGTGGCCACGCGCGCGGAGGAGCTCGGCTACTACTCCATCTGGTCGAACGATCATCTGACCACGCCGCACGGGGTGAGCGCCACGCAGGCGGAGATCCCGAATTTCTACGAGCCGGTCGTCACGTACGCCACGTTCGCCAACATCACCGAGCGCCTCAGGTTCATGCTCGGCGTGATCACGCTGCCGCAGCGCGACGTGGTGCTGCTGGCCAAGCAGGTCGCCACGCTCGACCGGCTGACCGGCGGCCGCGTCATGCTCGGCGTCGGGCTCGGCGCCTACCGCGAGGAATTCGAGGCCGTCCACCCGGGGCTCAAGGGCGCTCACCGCGGCACGATGGTGGAGGAGGGGATCGAAGGCCTGCGCCGCCTGTTCGCCGACGAGCGCGCGAGTTTCACCGGCCGGTACGTGCGGTTCGAAGGCGTCGAACTGGCGCCGAAGCCCAGCCAGCGTCCGTTTCCGATCTACGTCACGGCGCACGCCTCCTCTGGCCTCGAGCGCGCCGGACGGCTCGGCGACGGCCTGATCGTCGCGGCCCGCTCTCCCGACCAAACGCGGCGCGAGTGGGCGGAGGTCCGGCGGGCGGCGGAGGTTCACGGCCGCGATCCCGGGGCGCTCAGCCTGCACGTGCAGACGTGGCTGGCGTTCGGCGATTCGACGCGGGAGGCGGAGGAGCGGGTGCTGCGGTCCCAGCACTTTCGCCGCATGGCCGCGGGAGACCGCCGACGCACCGACGAGGAGCGCCTTTCGGAGTATCGTGCCGGCAACCTGCTCGGGACGCCGTCCGCGGTGGCCGAGCAAGTCAAGGCGCTTCGGGCCGCCGGGGCGTCGCACCTCGGGATCATCCTCTTGGCCGACAGCATGGAGGAGCTCCTGGCGGACATGGAGGTGTTCGCGAGAAAGGTCGTTCCGGCGATCGGATAGGACACAGTCACGCATCTGGCGAGGGGGAGGGGACCTGTGGCGCGGATGGAGATCGTGTTGGGCGACGAGGTGTTTGGCGCGACGCTGTCCGAGGAGGCGGCGCCGAAGACGGCCGCGGCGGTGCTGAAGGCGCTGCCGTTCGAGGGCCGGGCGGTGCACGCGCAGCTGAGCGGCGACATGTTCCGGATGTTCGAGCACGCGCCGATTCCGATCGAGGAGACGGAGAACAAGCAGGCGTTTCAGGCGCCCGGCGAGATCGTCTACTATCCTCCGATCAAGGAGATCGCGATCGCCTACGGCACGGCGCGGTTTCGGGGCACCGCGGGCTTCCTCTATCTCACACCGCTCGGATTCATCGACGAGCAGGACCTGCCGCGCCTCGCCAAGACGGCGGAGCGTCTGATGTGGGACGGCTCGAAGCGGATTCAGTTTCGCCGGGCCGAGGGCGCCGCGGCCCCGGCCGGCCGGACAGCCGAGGCGGGCCGCCGGCAGATCGAGATCGACGTGGACGGCGTCACCGTGACGGCGTCGCTGCTCGACGCGACCGCGCCGAAGACCGCGGAGGCGCTGTGGGCTGCCCTGCCGCTCAAGGGCCGCGTCACGAACACGAAGTGGAGCGGCCAGATGCTGCGGTTTTGGGGCGGCGACGGCGAGCTCGGGCAGGTGCCGATCCGGCTCGAAGCGGCGGAAAACGGCCAGGAGCTGCACTGGCCCGGCTATCTCTACTACCATCCGGCGTACCGCGGCCTGCGGCTGTGCTACGGGCAGGCGCAGCAGAGCGGGCCCGCGACCGTGTCCCATCTGACCCCGCTCGCCCGCCTCACGGGCGATTGGAACGCGTTCCGCGCGAAAGCGTCCGCGATCATGTTCGAGGGCGCCAAGACGATGACGATCCGAAAGAAGGAGCGATAGGCGGATGCGGAAGATCACCGTGGATCTCGACGGAGTCCGCGCGGAGGGCGAGTTGTGGGACGACCGGGCGCCGAAGACGGTGGCCGCGCTCCTCCCGCACCTGCCGATTACCGACCGGACGATCCACGTGCGCTGGTCCGGCGCCGCCTGGCGCACGGAGAAGAACTACCCGCTCAAGGTCGGCGAGGTCGAGAACCGGGCGACGTGGCTCGAGCCCGGCGACATCATCTACTACGACGCTCCGGAGCACCAACTGTTCAAGGTCGCGTTCATCTACGGCGTGAGCCAGTGGCGCGAGCCGAAGGGCGAGCTCTACGTCGCGCGCATCGGCAAGATCACGGAGAACCTCGATCCGTTCATCAAGACCTGCGAACAGGTGCTGTTTCAGGGGCCGAAGGCCGTGGCGATTCGGCTCGCGTGATGCGGTCCGCATCGAAGGAGACGAGGCGTAGTTCAGGGAGGGGGAGCGTATGAGACGCCGGGAGTTTCTGCGCACGACCGCGGCCGCCGCGGCCGGATACGCGCTGGCGAGAGGCGGCGCACTTCGCGGGGCCGAGGCGGCGGCCGCGCCGCAGCGGGGCGGGACGCTCCGCGTCGGGTGGATTCCCAACGCGCACACGCTCGACCCGCACTACTCCGTGGACTTCGCGGAGCGGCACGTCATGTACGCGATTTACAACAACCTGGTCGCGGTCAACCCGTCCTTCGAGATCGTGCCGGAGCTGGCCCGATCGTGGAAGATCGAGCCAAACGGCAAGGTGGTCACGTTTCAGCTGCAGCCGGGCGTGAAGTTCCACGACGGCACGCCCTGCGACGCGGCCGCGGTCAAGTGGAACATGGACTTCATCCTGGCCCCGGCCAACAACTCGCCGATGGGCAAGCTCATCGGCCCCTTCATGGCGGGCGTCGAGGCGACCGGCCCCACCACCGTGGTCTTTCACACGAAGGAGCCGTATCCCGGGCTGCTGGCCGCGCTCGCGGAGCGGCCAGGCTTCATGGTCTCTCCGGCCGCCTGGCAGAAGTCCGGGCGGGATCTCGGGCGCCGGCCGGTCGGCACGGGGCCGTTCGAGTTCGTGGAGTGGGTGTCGGACGACCACGTTACCTTGAAGCGCTTTGCGGGCTACTGGGACCAGGGCAAGCCATACCTCGACGGCATCGTCTACCGGATCATCCCTGATCCGGCGGTGCGCGGGACGATGGTGCGGACCGGTGAGCTCGACACCGCGAGCTCGCCCGACCCGAAGGACATCCCCGGTCTCGAGCACGCCCAGAACGTAAAGGTGATCACAGAGAACCCGTCCGGGCACTGGTGGGCGACGCAGTGGCGCGTGGACCGGCCGCCGTTCAACAACAAGGCGCTCCGCCAGGCGATCGCCTACGGCGTGGACCGGGAGGAGTTCGTCAAAGTCATGCTGGGCGGCCGCGGGACGGTCGCGAAGGGCCCGACGCCGTCCAACGTCTGGTGGTACAACGACAGCGTCAAGGGCTACACCTACGACCCGGCCAAGGCCAAGAGTCTGCTCGCCGAGGCCGGCCACCCGGGAGGCTTCTCCGCCGAATTCGCCACGGACAACACGCCGCTTGGGCTGCAGTTCGCCGAGCTGCTGCAGCAGCAGCTCAAGAAGGTCAACGTCAACATCACGATCAACCCGGTCAATCCGTCCGACATGTACCAGCAGGTGCTGGCCGCCAAGTTGAATTGGGCGCGGACGGACTGGACACTCCGCGGCGACCCCGACGGCCTGCTGAGGATCCTGTTCTACACCGGCAACTTCGCCAACTCGACGGGCTACTCGGGCGTCGACCGCCTGCTCCGCGACGCGAGCTCGACCTACGACCGCGGGGTTCGGAAGAAGGTCTACGGCGAGATCGAGCAGACCGTGATCAACGACGCGCCGTACGTCTGGATCTTCTACGTGCCGGAGTACGCGCCGACGCGCACCCCGGTGCAGAACTTTGCCTGGATCCCGGACTCCGTGCCGCGCTACCGCGACCTGTGGATCGCCAAGTGACCGGCGTGTTCTGATTCCTCGTGGCGCGGTACATCGTCCAGCGCCTGCTCGCCATCATCCCGATGGCCGTGCTGCTCACCGCCGCGGTCTTCGCGCTGGTCCACGTCTTTTTGGGCGATCCCGTGGTATTGATGCTCGGCCGGGAAGCGGATCCGGAGACGGCGCAGCGGCTGCGCCATGAGCTTGGGCTGGACCGGCCCCTCTACGTCCAGTACGCGGACTGGCTCTCGCACGCCGCGCGGGGGGATCTCGGCCGGTCCCTGCGGGACCGGGTGCCGGTGGCGCGCGCGGTCGAGGAACGCCTGCTCGTGACGGGGGAACTGACGCTCCTGGCGATGGCCGTCGCGCTCGCCGCGGCGCTCGCCCTCGGCACCGCCGCGGCCGTCCGCGCCGGAAGCGCCGTGGATTTCGCCGTCTCCGGCTTTTGCATCGCCGGTGTGACGCTCCCCAACTTTCTGGTGGGGATCGTGCTGATCTTTCTCTTCGCGCTGACCCTGCGCTGGCTGCCGAGCGGCGGATACGCGCCGCCGCTTACACAGCCGCTCGAAAACCTGCGGCTCATGATCCTGCCGACCGCCACCCTGAGCCTCGCCTACATCGGATTTCTGAGTCTCGTCTTGAAATCGAGCCTCAAGGACGCCCTGCGCGCGCCGTACGTGCAGACGGGCCGCGCCAAGGGCATCACCGAGCGGCGGGTGCTCGTGCGCCACGTGCTGCGCAACTCGCTCATCCCGGTGCTGAGCGTGCTGGGCGTCGAGGTCGGGCGGCTGTTCGGCGGCGCCGTCATCACAGAGACAATCTTCGCCCTGCCGGGCGTCGGGCGGCTCCTCGTCGACTCGATTCTGGGGCGCGACTTTCCCGTGATCCAGGCGGTGGTCGCGCTGCTCACTTTCGGCGTGCTGATCGTCAACCTGTGCGTGGACCTTGCCTACGGGTGGCTCGATCCACGCGTGACGTACCAGTGAGTTCGAACGCGGCGGTCGTTGGCCGGCCCGCGGCGGGCCGGCCGCGACGGACGACGTCGCGGTGGCGCCGGGTGCTCCGCAACCGTCCCCTGGTCGTGGGCGGGTGCCTTGCCGGCATCGCGGTCGCGATGGCTCTGCTGGCGCCGCTGCTCGCGCCCTACGATCCGCTGACCTACCATCCGGATCACACGCTCGAGGGCCCGAGCCGCGCCTTTCTCCTCGGCACGGACAACCTGGGGCGGGACACGCTGAGCCAGGATATCTACGGCGCGCGCATCTCGCTTGCCGTCGGCTCCGCCGCCGTGCTGCTGGGCATCGTCGTGGGCGTGCCGTGGGGGCTCGTCAGCGGCTTTCTCGGCGGGCGGTTCGACTACGTGATGATGCGGCTCGCGGACGTCGCCCTTGTCTTCCCGTCGCTCGTACTGGCGCTCGTGATCCGCGCGTTCCTGGGTTCGAGCCTGCTCAACGTCATCGTCGCGCTCGGCGTCACGATCACGCCGGGCCTCGCGCGTGTGACGCGCGGCGAGGTGCTGAGCATCCGGTCGCGCGACTTCGTCGTCGCCGCGGTCGCAACCGGGGCCAGCACCACACGGATTCTGGCGCGGCACATCGTGCCGAACATCCTCGATCTCATCGTGGTGCTCGGCACGGCCGGCATGGGCGGCGCGATCCTGACCGAGGCCAGCCTCTCGTTCCTCGGCTTCGGCACCCCGCCGCCCGCGCCGAGCTGGGGGCGCATGCTGCGCGAGGGGTACGCGTACCTCCTGATCACGCCGTGGATCTCGCTCAGCGCCGGGGTCGCGATCTTCATCGCGGTGCTCGGATTCTATCTCGCCGGCGAGGGCGCCCGGCGGCTGCTGCATCGCGAGCGCACCTGAGGGGAAGCGGCCGGAGGTCCCGCGCCGGACAGAGCGAAGCGAGACGGCAAGGACGGCACTTAAACCGGAGGTCCGGCATGCGCGTTGCGCTGTGTCAGCTCGTCTCATCCCCAACGAAATCCGAGAACCTCAACGCCGCGGTCGACGCGATCCGTGAGGCCAAGCGCCGTGGCGCGGACGTCGCCCTGCTGCCCGAGGTCTACATGGCGTTCCTTCATCCCGAGGATCCCACCACGGCCGCCGCCGTCGCCGAGCCGGTGGACGGGCCGTTTGTCTCGGGGCTCGCCGCGGAGGCGCGGGCGCAGCACCTCTACGTCGGCTGCGGCCTCTGGGAGCAGGTACCGGGCGAGCGGGAGCGGGCGTTCAACACGACGGTGCTCCTCGGTCCCGACGGCCGCCTCGTGCTGGCCTACCGGAAGACGCATCTCTACGACGCCTTCGGCTATCGCGAGTCGGACCGGATCGTGGCGGGTTCCGAACCGCCGGGCGTGGTGCGCACGCCGCTCGGGACCTTCGGCCTGCTGGTGTGCTACGAGCTGCGTTTTCCGGAGCTCACCCGGCGCCTCGCGCTGGCCGGCGCCGACGTGCTGCTGCTTCCGGCCGCGTGGATCGCCGGCCCTCTGAAAGAAGCGCACTGGACGACACTCATTCAGGCGCGGGCGATTGAAAACACGATCTTCGTCGCCGCGGCCAATCAGACGGGCAACATGAGCACCGGCCGCAGCATGCTGGTCGATCCGATGGGCGTCGCCGTTGTCGACGGCGGGGAAGAGGCCGGCGTGCTCGCCGGCGACATCGACCTCGCGCGCATCGCGAGAGTCCGGGAGAAGCTGCCACTTTTGTCCCACCGCCGGGAGGCGCTGTATGCGCTGCCGGTCGACGCTGTGCCTGCGGCGCGATCCAACGATGCGGCGGCAGGGACAGCGAAGCCGGCCGTGGGGGCCCGCCGGTAGTCCGACTCGGCCTCGCGATTCGCGCCGCCGAGCTGCGGGACGAGGAACTGGCGCTCGCCCGCCGGCTCGGCTATGATGCCGTCGAGATCAGCATGGACGGCACCGGCCTCATCTTCGGCGGCCGGCTCCATCCCGAGCGCCTCCGCGAGGCGCTGCGCGCGTTCGCCGGGCACCCGTTCAGCTATTCGGTGCACAGTCCGAGCAGCCTCGATCTGCGCGACCGGCGCAACCGCGAGGCGCAGCTGGACCTCGCGCGCGCCGCGCTGCGGTTCAGCCGGGAGGTCGGCGCCCGCGTGCTGGTGATCCACTTCGAGCAGCAGAGCCGCGATCGGGAGGACGAGGCTGCGTTCACCGACGCGATTCTGCGTCTTTCCGACGAGGCCGGCGACGTGCTGCTCGGCGTCGAGAACATCGAAGTCGAGCGGGTCGACCCCGTGGTGGAGCGCGTCCGCGAGATCGGCCGGCCGAACGTGATCATGACCTTCGACGTGGGGCACGCGGCGCTCGCCGCCGCCCAGTTCGGCTTCGATCTGATGGACGCGATCCGGGCGGCGCGCCCCGTGGTCGGGCACCTGCACGTGAACGACAACTTCGGACGCTACGATCCGCTCCGCCTCGAGAACTTTACGCTCTACCGCACGCAGACGCCGGCCGACACGTTTCCGCTCGGGAAGGGTGATCTGCATCTGCCGGTCGGCTGGGGCGCCCTCCCGCTCGACCGCGCGTTCGAGGCCCTGCGGGGCTACCGCGGTACGGTGATTCACGAATACCGGCACCGCCTTTTTCCGGCCACCGTGGAGGCCGACTTCGCCCGGCTGCGCGCTCTCGTGGACACGATCGACGAGCGCGCCCGTTAAGAATCGCACGCCGGCGGATTGAGAAAAAGGGTGGCGGCGACGCGGCCCGAATTGGCCGGATGCACAGCGGGCCACATGCGAACAAGGGGGTGGAGGGTGGCCAAGTTTCTCATCGTGAGCTCGGTTGGTTCCCAGGATCCCACGCGGGCAAGCCTTCCGTTCCATATCGCCGTGAACGGCGCGGTTCCCGCCGGGCACGAGTGCGGGATTGCGTTCACCGGTGATGCGACCGACCTCCTGAAGCGAGACGTCGCCGGAGCCGTCCGCGGCGTCGGCGTGCCGGCGCTGGCCGATCTTCTCGCAGGATGCGCCCAAAAGGGCGTTCGGTTCTACGTGTGAAAAGGGTGTGCCGAGGCCCGTGGGGTCTCGCAGCAGCACCTCGAAGGATATCCAGCGCAGTTCATCACGCCGCCGGACCTTGCGCGGTTGACGGTCGAGGCGGATCGGGTGCTGACGTTCTGAACGGAAGGCGAAATCCTGAAGGGGGGTGGAACTTCGTGAGACGGCATAGCAAGATGCGCGTGCTGGTTCCCGGGCTGCTGGCTCTGGCGGTAGCCGTCGTGCTCGTCCCGGTGTCGGCGCCACGCGGCGCAGGCGCCGCCGCGCCGGTGACCCTCAACGTCTACATCAACGGCGACACGAATATCTTCGATCTCTGGAGCAAGTCGTTGCTCCCGGCGTTCAGCAAGCGCTACCCACAGTACCGTACCAACATGGTCGGTTTGATGCACGGTAATGGTTGGGAAGGCGTGCTTGAAAAGCTCATCGCCGCCAAACGCGTGGGGCGGACGACCGATGTGGACCTCTGGGAGACCGATCCGTCGATCGTCCAGCAAGGCCTAGCTGACGGCCTCTGGGTCAAGCTGACTGACAAGCTAGTTTCGAACCTCACCAAGGTACCGGCCGCCAAGCTCGCGGCGACGGACGGGTTCGGCGCGCCGTATCGTGGATCATCGGTTGTGATCGGCTACAACAGCCAGTTCGTGAAAAACCCCCCGAAGACGTTCGACGAACTCGTCGCGTGGATCAAGGCGAATCCCGGCAAGTTCACATACTGCGACCCGAACACCGGCGGGTCGGGGCAGGCGTTCGTCGCCGCGGCAATCTATCATTACGCGAGCGCGGAGAAGTACGCGGGCAAGGCCTACGATGCCAAGGAAGAGGCCGCATGGGAGCCGGCGTGGAAGTTGCTCCGCGACCTGCAGCCGGCGATGTACAACAACGGGTTCCATCCGAACGGCAACGTCGCCGTGCTGCAGCTCCTCGGCCAGCAGAACATCTACATAGCCCCGGTGTGGTCGGATATGGGCCTGGACTTCTACAAGCGCGACCTCGTGCCCAAGACCGTGAAGTACGAGCAGATCTCCCCGCCGCTGTTCGGCGGGGACTCGACCGTCACGCTGCCGTCGCTCTCCGCGCACCTCGAGGGCGCGCTCACGCTCCTCAACTGGCTGCTGACCCCCGAGGCGCAGCAGCTCGTGATCTCGCAGGTGTCCGGTTATCCTGGTGTGGACTGGAAGTACATGCCGGCGGTGGTCCGCAAGCAGTTCGCGGACGTCGCGAAACCGTACTCGCCGTTGCCCAACGCCAAGTATCTCGCGGATCTGAAGCTGCTCTGGCACGATCGGGTGGCGGCCGGACAGTAGACGGGCCCCGCGCATGACGGTCGGCGCCGGGGGTCGCCGCGAAGCCGCGCCGATGCAACTTCGCGGGGATAGAGTGCGGCAGGGAGTACTGGGACTCGCCCTGGTGCTCCCACCGCTGCTTGTGCTCGCGTGCCTCGTCGCGCTGCCGGCCGTCACCGCCGTGATCGAGACGTTGACGCCGGCCGGGGGCGGCGGTCCGACCCTCGCGAACTACGCTCGCGTCCTCGCCGCCCGCACGCTGCGCGTTGACATCGTGTTCACGGTCGGCATCACCCTCGTCTCCGTCGCGGTCGTCTTCGCGCTCAGCTACCCGCTGGCGCTGTACCTGCGATTTTCCCGCGGCCGCGCGGCGCGAGTTTTCGGCGTGCTGTTCGTCGTGCCGCTGTTCGTGCCGGTCGTCATCGCCTCGTTCGCGATGATCACGTTTCTCGTCAATCACGGCCTGGTCTCGACGCTCCTATACCGGGCCGGGGTGCGCGCGTTTCCCCGCCTCGTCTACAACGGGACTGGCATCATGCTGACCCAGGTGTGGGTCAACATCCCGTTCGCCGTGCTGATCCTCGGCGCGGGACTCCAGGCCATCGACGACGCGCTGATCGACGGCGCGCGCGACGTGGGCGCCGGTCCGCTGCGCACCTTCTTGTCGATCATCCTGCCGCTCAATGCCGTGCCGACGATGATCGCGCTCACCCTGTTGTTCATCGGCGTCTTCGGCTCGTTTACGATTCCGTACCTCGTCGGCGGCAACGCGCCGGCGATGCTCGGCGTGACGATGACGAACTACCTCACCCAGTACCTGCGGCGCACCGAAGCCGTCACCATCGCGGTGCTGGCGTTTCTAATCGCGTCGGTTGTGGGGGCGGTGTACGTGGCGAGCGTCAGCCGCCGCGAGCGGGGCGCCGCGTGACCGGCGTCCTCTGGCCCTGGGCCGCGGCCGTGTTCCGCCGGGCGGTCGGGGCGGCCGCGCTGCTGGCGCTGGCGTCGTTCATCCTCGGCCCGCTGCTGACGCTCCTGGTCTGGGCGTTCGCCGGGACGTGGCTGTTTCCGAATCTGTTGCCGGAGTTCTCGCTGCGGTGGTGGACGTTCGTGCTCGGGAACGCCGACGTCGGCAAGGCGATCCGGATGAGCCTGCTGAGCGCGCCGACGGCGACACTCATCTCGGCGGTCATCTGCATCCCCGCCGCGTACGCGTTCGCGCGGCTCGAGTTTCCGGCGAAGCGGGCGCTGCTGCTCTCGTTCCTGAGCGCGAACGCCTTTCCGAAGATCGGGCTCTACGTCAGCATCGCCACGCTTCTGTACCGGCTCGACCTTATGGACACATTTACGGGCGTCGTGCTGATCCAGCTCGTCAACACGCTCTTGTTCATGATCTGGATTCCGACCGGCACGTTTCGCGGCATCAACCGCAATCTGGAAGAGGCGGCGCGCGACGCGGGCGCCGGACCGCTGCGCACCTTCTTCCAGATCACGCTGCCGATCGCGCTCCCCGGCATCATCGTGGCGGGCCTGTTTGCCTTCATCGCCGCGTTCGACGAGGCGCAGGGGACGCTCATCGTGGGGACGCCCAACCACATGACGATGCCGGTGCTGATGTACAACCTGGTGTTGAGCTACCCGCAGCCGGTTGGCGCGGTGTTTTCGATTCTGCTGTCGCTGCCGTCGCTCGTGCTGCTCCTCTTCGCGCAGCGCTATCTCCGCGCCGGCTACCTCGCGGCCGGGTACAGCCTGTGAGTCTCGTACCGGCCGGCGCGTCGGGCCGGGAGCGCCTGATGGCACGCCTCGACCTCGTCGGGCTCAGCAAGCGCTTCGGCCCGCACACGGCGGTCCGCGACCTCACGCTCGAGGTCCGGGAGGGCGAGCTGATGTGCCTGCTCGGCCCGTCGGGGTGCGGCAAGACGACGACGCTGCGCATGATCGGCGGATTCGAGACCCCGGACGCCGGCGACATCCGGATCGACGGCCGCAGCGTCGTGGCACTGCCGCCGGAGCGCCGGCCCACGGCGATGGTCTTTCAACGCTACAACCTGTGGCCGCACATGACGGTCGAGGGCAACATCGCGTTCGGGCTGCGCCTCCGGCGCCTGCCGCACGCGCAGGTCGACGCCAAGGTGCGCGACGTCCTCGCTCTCGTCGGCCTGCCCGACGTCGGCCGGAAATATCCCCATCAGCTCTCGGGCGGCCAGCAGCAGCGGGTCGCGGTTGCCCGCGCGCTCGTCCTCGAGCCGCAGCTGCTCCTCCTCGACGAGCCGTTCAGCAACCTCGACGCGCGTCTCCGCGTCCACATGCGGGAGGAGGTCAAGCAGCTCCAGCGCGAGATCGGCATCACGACCGTCTTCGTCACGCACGATCAGGAAGAGGCACTGACGATCGCGGACCGGATCACGGTCATGCACGACGGCGTGGCGGAGCAGGTCGATACGCCGTCCAGCCTGTACGCCAACCCGCGCACGCTCTTCGTCGCCGACTTCATCGGCACGATGAACGTGATGCCCGCGCGGGTGCGCCGCGCCGAGCGCGTCGTCGCCGCCGGGCCGTGGCACCTGCCGCTGCCGGATCCGGCGTGGCCGGACGGAGCCGAGGTGAGCCTGGCCGTCCGGCCGGAGGATCTCATCATCGATCCCGCGGGTGCGGCGGCTCACGTGCGCCGCGTGATGAATCTCGGACACTACCTGCAGGTGCTCGCGGACGTCCCGGGCGTCGGGGCGGTGCGGCTGTTCACCGACAAGGAGGCGCCGCCGGGAGAAGGCCAGCAGATCGGCGTGCGCATCGCGCGGGCGCTCCTGTTCAAAGACGGCCGGCCGGTGGAGGTGGGGCAGCCCGCCGTGGAAGCTGAGCCGGCTCCGGCCGCGCCGCAGGGGACGGGCCTCGACGGGCGGTGAAGGCGACGCCGGTCGCGCGCCTCGAGCGCGGAGGGATCCTCACTTACGAATTCACGCTGCCTTCGCCGGGCGAGGCATGGGCATCGCTCACCCTCGCGGCGCCTGGGACGTCGTGGGCGCGCGGCGAAACGGCGGTGGCGTCTCTCGAGATCGACGGCGGCGATACCCAGCAATTGGTCCTGGCCGGCGCGGACGAGCCGGTGGAATACGCGCGGCTCCTCGGGCGGCTCTCCGCCGGGCCGCACCAGGTCGCCGTGCGGTTCGACGCGGCGCTCTCCGCGGCGGGGGCCGCCGTGCTCGAGTGCCACGCGCTGCGCACCCACGCCGTCGCCGATGACGAGGGCGGCGCATTCGTGTGGCGGCACGCGCCGGTGCTGCACTACCGGGCCCTCGACGGTCCGCTGGACGGTCTCTCGACCGACACGCCGCTGCTGCTCTTCTACCGGCCCGTCCAGACGCCGGAGGGTCGGGGCGTCGAGTACCACGTCATCAACAGCCATGAGGACGCCGGCACCGATCTCACCGGCCTGCTGGCCGTCTGGGGCCATACCACGGACATCGAATGGGTATTTCGCATCGTGCGGGACGCCTGCGGCCGTATCGTGCGGGAGGAGTTTCAGGGTCCGGAACACGTGACGCGGCCCTTTCGCGGCCCGCGGGCGCTGGGCGGGCATCCGGTGCTGCAGGCGTCGACCCGCAACGGCATGGTGACGGACCGGATCACCTGTCCGTACCGCGTCGCGCTGGCGCCGGCGATCGCACAGCCGCACGGCGAGCCGCGCGAGGGCGTCCAGTACCGCTTCCCGTGGATTCAGCGCGTGAGCAGCCTCGAAGTGGTGCGCCAGGAACATCTGGACGGCACATCGCACGCGGCGGCGGACGCGCCGGCCGATCCCCGCGCGTACGCGTATCTGCAGTTCAAACGCGATTCGGACGCCGTGGCGGTGCCGCTTGAGGCGCTCGTCAGGATTCGCGGCGCCTGGCACGGATCGGCGTGGGGCCGCGCGGATCTCGCCATGCGCGGAGACGACGCGGAGAGCACCGCCGTCAAGCTGCCGCCGGGCGCCGGCGACGGGGACGTCGAGGCGATCGCGATCCGCGCGATCGAGCCGCGGTCGCAGGGCGTGACGGTGCGCTTCGTGCGGGCGTACTGTCTCGACGACGAGTATCGTCCTCGGACGCCGTTCGCCGTGCCGGCCGACGGGCGGCCGGCAACCATGAAATCGACGCCCGAGAGCCCGGCCGCCCGCGCGCTAACGGCCGCCGCGCCGGAGGCGACGATGTGGACGCGGCCGTGACGAGCGCGCGCGGCGCCGCCTACCGCGGGGCCCGCAGCCGCGCGAGCGACTCGCGCAGGTAGCCGTCCACGATGCCGGCCGACCGCGCGTCTTTGATCGGCCGGAAGGGGTCCGGACCGGGGGCGGTCATTTCCAGGACCAGCGCGCCTTCATAGCGTACCTCGCGCAACGCGGCGAGGCAGGCGTCGAGGTCGAGGTGCCCTCGTCCCAGGGCCTCGCGATTAGTGTCCGCGATGTGGACGTGCCATACCTTCGACCCCGCGGCGCGGATCGCGCCGGGGATCGTGCGCTCCTCGATGTTGGCGTGGAACAGATCGAGCGTCAGCCCGACCCACGGTGAGCCGACGGCGTCGAGATAGGCGAGGGCCGCCTCGACCGACGTGACGAGATAGGTCTCGTATCGATTGATCGGCTCGACCGCGAGCCGCACCCGCAAGCGCTCCGCTTCGTGCGCGGCCGCCCGCATCGCCTCCACCGACCAGTGCCACTCGTCGTCGCGGTCGGCGAGCGGCGCGAGGCGCGTTTCCCCGGACGGGAGCATCTGCACGAGCGGCGCCCCGATCTCGGCGGCAAAGCGGAGGCACCGGCCAACGTACGCGACCGCGTCCGCGCGTACCGCGGCGTCGGGGTGGGCGAGGTCTCGGCGGGTCTCGGGCGATTTGCAGGAAGCCGTCAGCGCCACGGGCGCCAGCCGGTGGCGCGCGAGGACCGTCCGCACCTCCGCGGGCTCGAACTGGTCCGGCTCGCCCGGCAGTTCGACCGCGTCGCAGCCGGCCGCGGCGATGCGCGCGAGCGTCTCCGCGAGCGGTGCCTCCCCGTAGATCCAGGTGCACGCGCCGAGGATCATGCGCGGCGCCCCGGCGCCGGGGCGGTCTTCGGGCCGATGACGACGACGGCGAGCGCGGCGATGTTCATGTCGTTGCGGGATGGACGCAGCCGCTGAATCTCCACGGCGTGGGTGTCCGCGAGCGCCGCCACGCCGACGGTGGGACGGCCGTCGGGCCGCGCGACGGGCCGGCCGTGGTTCGTGCCGTAGAGCAGCAGCTCCAGGCCGAGGGGTTCGTGGGCGCCGGCAAACAGGTCGTCCGCGCCGGCGTATTCGGCGGTCCGGCCGCAGTACGGGCATTCGTCCACGTACGGGTGGAGGGGATGCTCGTCCTCGACTTCGTAGTGCACGCTCCCGGCCAGCCGGAAATACGGGCCCGCCCGCTCCTGCCGCTGCTGCCGGAGCGCGACGTAGTAGTAACGGATGTGCAGATCGTGCGCGTGGTTGCGGGCGGGGTCGGCGGCGTCCCGCCACGGCTGCAGTCCGCGGAGCCGCGCCTGCGCGTCCGAGGCCTCGGGCGGCTTGTAGCGTCCGAAGTCGTTCACGATCCCGGCGCGATCGCGCAGCCATCCGGTCACGAACGCCACGGCGTCGCCGTGCGCCCCGACGACGGCGTCGTGCACGTAGAACCACACGTTCGGATAACTCGGCGGCTCGAAGACCGAGCGCGGCGGAAGGTCGAAAGCCGTCTTTGGGTGGCTGGGGCCGCCGGTCACGGCGACTCGCGAAGCGCCGCAATCAGCGCAGCGTGGAGGCGGCCGTTCGACGCCACGATCGCGCGGCCGTCCAGGTGAAGCCGGCCGCCGTCGAGACCGGACACGGCGCCGCCGGCCTCCTCGACGAGAATGCTGCCGGCGGCCATGTCCCAGGCCGGGAGCCCGTCCTCCCAAAAGGCGTCCGCGCGTCCCGCCGCCACCTGGGCCATGTCGACGAGCGCGGCGTTGGGGCTGCGCATCTCCGCCACCTGCTCGGCGACGCGCACGAACCGCTGCGTCCGGATCCGGTTCGCGCACAGCCCCCGATCGATCGACGTAAAGACGCAGCTCTCGCCGAGCGGCGCCGTCTCGGAGACGCGAATCGGCCGGCCGTTGAGGGTGGCGCCGCCGCTCCGCGCCGCCGCGAAGAGCTCGTCCGTCATCGGCGCGTAGACGACGCCGAGCTCGACGTCGTCGTCCGTCGCGAGGGCGACGGCCACGCCGAACCAGGGCAGATGCCGGATGAAGTTGCCCGTGCCGTCGAGGGGATCAACGATCCACCGGCGTCCCCGCGCCGCACCGCCCGCTTCCTCCGACAGCACCGGGATGCCGGTCGGCCGGAGATGCGAGAGAATCGCGGCTTCGCTGGCGAGATCCGCCTCGGAGACGGGTCCGGCGCCCGCCGCCTTCATCACGATCCGCCCGGGACTGCCGAAACGCCCGCGCAGGATGGTCCCGCCGGCCCGCGCCGCGGCGACCGCGACGTCGAGAAGCGCGGTCACGGCACGCCGCCCACGGCCGCCCGGATCGCGGCGACGGCCATCGCGGGATCGTCGCTCTCGAGCACGTCGAGCCCCCAGGCGAGCAGGCGCGCCGCGTCCTCGGGGCGTTCGAGGGTTGTCAGCGCCGCCACCTCCGCGGTGTGGAGCGCGGCGACGTCCTCCGGAAGGGCGAACTGGGGCTCGAGCGACACCAGCGCCGCCCCCGTCGCGCGCGCGGCGCCCACAGGGTCCGCGAGGCGCGCGTTGTAGATCATCTCGATCGCCCAGCCGGGGCGCCGCCGCTTGATGTCACGGAGCACGACGTGGTCGAAGCCCGCCGGGACGACATGGTCGGCCGAGGCGGTCTCGTCGATCAGCTCCACGGTCCGCTCGACGAGCGGGACGTCCCGGAACGGGTAGTTCTTGAGCTCCACGAGCAGCACGAGCTTCCCGCGGGCCCAGGCGACGACCTCGCGCAGCGTCGGCACGCGCTCGCCGCGGAACGCGTCCGCGAACCAGGCGCCCGCGTCGAGGCCGCGGATCTCCTCGAGCGTCATCTCCTCGACGGAGCCGCGGCCGGTGGTCGTCCGGTTTACCGTACGGTCGTGCATCAGGACGACGTGCCCGTCGCGCGTGAGCCGCACGTCGATCTCCGCGAGCGTCGCCCCGTCCCGCCACGCCGCGTCGAGCGCGGCCAGCGTGTTTTCCGGCGCCTTCGACGAGGCGCCGCGATGCGCCGACACGTGCGGCGCGCCCCGCCGGCTGCGCAGAAACTCAGGCGGCACGGACGTCCCTCACATCTTCCCGAGGCCGGCGGCGAGGTACTCCTGCTTGAGCGCCCGCTCGGCGACGAAGAGAAACACGATCGTCGGCGCGAGCAGCACGATCGTGACGACCGCGGCGTAGGTGAAGATCTGCGACCGCCCGCCCAGATAGGCGAACAGGAGCACCGGCAGCGTGCGCACGTCCGGGCTGCCGACGATGAAGGTCAGCACGAACTCCTCCATGCTGCCGATGAACGTGAACACGCCGCCGGCAAAGAGCCCCGGCACGACGAGGGGGATCAGCACGCGCCACGCCGTGCTGAGCGGTCCGGCGCCGAGATTGCGCGCGGCGTCGATGAGGTCCTGGGGGACGGCCTCGAACGTCGCCGTCACGATGCGGATCATGAACGGCAGCACCACGACGGTCTGGACGAGGATGACCCCGAGCATCGTGTGCTCCAGGCCGATCCGGATGAAGACCGAGCCGAGCCCGGTCGCGATCACGATGCCCGGCATGATGATCGGCGCCAGCACGAGGAACTCGATCGCCCGGCGGAAGGGGACCGGCCGGCGGCCGAGCGCGTAGCCGGTCGGCAGCGCGAGGGCCGCACACAGCGCGGTGACGATGGGCGCGATCGTGAAGCTGGCGATCGCGGCGTCGCCCATCTCCGGCACGGAGAACATCGCCCGCCAGTTCGCGAGCGACAGGCTCGGCGGCACGAGGTTCGGCGGGAACCATCCCGCCCGGGGATTCACCAGCGACCAAAGAACGCCCACGGCCAGCGGCACGATCAAGCCGACCAGGGCCAGGCTGAAGAACAGCCCCGCGAGGAGCCACGGGAATGCGCGGGACGGAAAGGCGCCGGTCCGCGTCACCGCACGCCCGCCCCGCGTCCCTGCACGAGCCGGTAGTACAGGAACAGCACGAGGCCCGAGGCCAGCGTCAACACCGCGCCGAGCGCGGAGGCGAGCGCCCAGTTCGCATGGTCCATCATCTCGATCTGCATGATCACCGGCAGTGCGGTCGGGTAGGCCGATTCGAGCAGCGAGGGCACGGCGAAGGCCCCGAACACCTGAATGAAGACCAGCAGCGTGGCGGCGGAGATCCCGGACAGCGACAGCGGCACGGTGACGTGCCGGAACACCGCCCACGGCGACGCGCCCAGGTTGCGGGCGGCGTCCAGGATGTCGAGCGGGATCGACGCCATCACGGCGGAGATGATGACCATCATGAACGGCACGTTGTGCCAGACGAGGACCAGGATGACGCCCCAGCCCCAGCGGTCGTAGACGAGGCGCGGCCAGGCCCACCCCCAGTGAAACACCAGCCGGGCGAGGATGCCGCCGGGGCCGATCAGGCTCAGGATCAGGAAGGCCGCGACGAGGCTCGGCACGACGAGCGGGATCTTGTACAGCACGCTGATAAGCAGGCGTCCGGGGAACCGGATCTGCATCAGCGCGCTGAACAGGAGGGCGGTCGCGAGGCTGATCAGGGTGGACGCGACGCCGAGCCAGAGGCTGAAGAAGAACCCGTCGCGGTACTGCGGCTCGGCCCAGAACTGACCGTAGTACTCCCAGGTGAAGCGCGAGGCCTGGCCGACCGCGGCGAGCCCCACGCTCCGGAGGAACACCTGCGCGAGCGGGATGACGAGAAACAGCGCGAGGAAGCCGACGCCGGGCGCGAGCAGCAGCAGGGTGATCCAGTTGTCGCGCCGCCGCCGCGCCGCGAGGCGCGAGCCGTCGAGGGCGAGCGAGGCCGGGAGCACCTCGGCCACCCCTCAGCGCTCCCGGATGACGGCGGGCGCCTCCGGCAGCACCAGGCTCACCGTGTCGCCGATCCGGTGCGCCGGCTCGCCGGGCTGCTGCACGCGGAGCCGCACGTCCTTCACGCTGATGACGTAGTCGGTGATGGATCCGAGGTAGGCAGCCTGCTGGACCGCGCCGGTGAGACAGTTCACGCCGCCCGTGCCGATGCGGATGTCCTCCGGGCGGAAGGACAGCGTCACCGCGTCGCCGCTGGCCAGCCGGTCGGCGCACGCCATCTGGAGCGGCCCCATCGGAGTCTCGGCGACGTACCGGCCGCCCTCCGCGCCGGCGACCGTGGCCTCGATCAGGTTGGCGATGCCGAGGAACTCCGCGGTCACCCGGGCCCGCGGCCGCCGGTACACGTCCTGCGGCGCGCCGACCTCGACGACCCGGCCCCGGTCCATCACGACGATCCGGTCGGAGAGGACGAGCGCCTCGGCCTGGTCGTGGGTCACGTAGACGGTGGTGATCCGGAGCCGCTGCTGCAGGGTCCGCAGCTCGAGCCGCAGGCGCTCCCGCAGCTTCGCGTCGAGGTTGCTGAGCGGCTCGTCGAAGAGGAGGACCTTGGGGCGCGTCACGACCGCGCGGGCGACCGCGACGCGCTGCTGCTGGCCGCCCGACAGCGCCCGCGGGTACCGGTCCCCGAGCCCGCCCAGCTCCACCATCGCCAGGGCGTCGGCGACGCGCGTCCGCCGCTCCTCCGCGGGCACGCGCCGCATCCGCAGGCCGAAGCCGACGTTCTCGGCGACGGTCATGTGCGGGAACAGCGCGTACGATTGAAACACCATCGCGGTCTCGCGCCGGTGCGCCGGCAGATGGTGCACGGGCCGGCCGTCGATGAGGACCTCGCCGGCGTCGGGGTCGAGCAGGCCGGCGATGATGCGCAGCGTCGTCGTCTTCCCGCACCCCGAGGGACCCAGGATGGTGAGAAACTCTCCATCCCGGGCCTCGAGATACACGTCCCGCACGGCGGCCGTGGGCCCGTAGGCCTTGGTTACGCCGCGCAGTTCGACCTGTGCCACCCTACTGGAGAATCTGCCGGACGAAGATCGCGACCGCCGCGTTCGAGACCACGCCGTTGATCCGCGTCCGCGTCCGTTCGTGGTACATCGCGTCGGGCAGGAGGAACGGCGCCATATTGGCCGGGATGTGCCCGCGGGTCTTGAGGGTGAGCCGCGCCGTCCGGCTGCCGGTCTGCTCCAGCTTGTCGATCTGCACTTTGTCCCCCATCAGAAAGTCCGCCAGCAGCAGCGACGCCTCGAGCTTCTGCGTCCCCGCGACGACAATCATCGCGTCCCCGTCGCCCACTTCCCCGCTGGCCAGCATGTGGGGGTGCACGGACGGCGGCACGAGCCCCTTCGATGCCAGCGTGTAGAGGTCGTCCTCCCACACGGTCGCGACGTAGGCGGTGTTGTTCGCCAGGGCCTGGACGGACGCTTCGTTGCCGTTCGTGAACGTGACGTACGGCTTCAGCTTCTTGAAGTAGTCGATGACGGGCGGCATACAGTTCGCGGCGATCGCCTGCGCCTGCGCGTCGCTGATCCCGTACGAATACAGATCCTTCCTGCACTGGGGCGCGAACGCGAGCAGCGCGCTCTCGAGGAAGCCGGACCCGCTGCCGCCGTGGTTGGGCGGCGTGAGCGCGACTTTGCCGGAGTGGCTGCGCGCGAAGTCGTACAGCGCGGCGAACGTGTCCGGCGGCTTCGAGACGAACTGGCTGTTGTACGCGACGACCGTCTGGTTCCGGTGGAACGGCAGGGCCGTGCCGCCGTGCAGGTAGCCGCGCGACTCGCGGGCGACCGACGGATCGACGTCGCGGGCGTTGGGCAGGAGGTCGACCAGCGCGATGTTGGCGACCAGTCCCGCGCCGGTCATCAGCCGGACGTTGTTGTTGGGCAGGAAGAACACGTCCGCCGACGGCGGCTTGCCGGCCTGGTGCTCGGCGATCAATTGCTGCGTCGCCGCGTCGCCGTCCACGCAGACGTGCTTCACCCCGACCCCGCTGGACCGGCCCCAGTCCGCGACTTCTTTGGCCAGCAATTCGCACAGCGTGTCCGCGAAGTCGTAGAAGACGATGTTCTGGCCCCGCGCGGCGGGTCCGAGCATCCTGTCGAAATTGTCGCGCGTCAGCGCGCGCAGGTCTATGCGGCTCTGCACGTTGAAGGCGCCGCCGCTCACCGGGTTGATCGCCCACGCCGCAGGATACACCGAGACCAGCAGGCCGATCACAAGCAAGGCCACCACGATCCCGCCGAACCGTCTCATCGTCTCCCTCCTCCGTCCGTTGCTCCTCACAGCTTACGCGCCGGGCACCGGCTCCCGCCGCCCGTCCGCGCGCAGGCTCCGGTACGCGGCGTCGATGACCGCGATGCTGTGGAACGCGTCGTCTACGGTGACCGGCGGCCGGCCCTCGCCCAGACATGCGTCGACGAAGGCCCGGTCCTCGGCGACGTAGCCGAGGGCGGTGACCTCGTCAGGCGAGGGGAAGACCTGCCACGCCGCGCCGGGCGTCTCGCGCGTCGAGTGGCGCGCCCGGTCCATATCCGCGGACTCGAGGAGCGCGTGGTCGCCGTAGAGCTCGACCCGCTCCGTCGGCTTGGCCCACGACGCGTGCCCGCAGGTGGTGAGGGCGACCGGCCGCCCGCCGTCGCACTCCAGCAGCAGCGCGATGTCGTCGTGGTCCGGGTAGCAGCTTTGGCGGCCGAGCGCCGACACCGCGTGCACCGGGCCGACAAGCCACGCCACGAGATCGATCATGTGGACCGCGCAGTCGTAGAGAAACCCGCCCGTCAGCGACGCGTCGACGTACCACGCCGGGGTCAGCATGTCGCCGTCGGTGATCTTGGCGTTCGCCGAGAAGGGGGCGAACCTGCCCGCGACCTGTTCCTTGAGATAGCGGTAGGCCGGCGCGAACCGCCGGTTGAAGCCCATCTGATACAGCCGTCCGGTGCGGCGCACGGCGGCGGCCACGCGCCGCGCCTCGTCCAGCGCCGTCGCCATCGGCTTCTCGGAGAACACGTGCAGTCCGTGATCCAGCGCGTCGATGACGACCGCGCCGTGGAAGGCGTTCGGCAGCGTGACGTACACGGCGTCCGCGCCCGCCTCGGCGAGGTCTCCGACCGTCCGGCACGCCCGCGCGCCGAACGGCTCCGCGGCCCCGCGGGCGGCCGCTTCGACGTTGTCCGCGACCCCGACGATCGACACGCGCGCGTCGCGGGACAGCGCCTCGAGGTGCCGCCGGCCCATGGCGCCGGCGCCGACCAGTCCGACCCTTACCGGCACGCCGCTCCCCCCTGATGCACCCCGCCTACCGTGTCCCTTCCGATCCGGCCTGGAACGGCGCGGGCAGCGGCGGCACGGCGATCCGCCGCCCGGTCTCCGCCGCCGAGAGCAGGGCGTCGCAGACTAGCGCGCAGGCCAGGCCGTCCGCGAACGTGGCCCCGGCCGCGGGTCCGCCGGCGCCCGTCACTCGGCGGACGAGCTCCTCGAGTTGGTGGACGAAGCCGCTTTCCCAGCCGAGCGTGTGCCCCGGCGGCCACCACCGGCCGCCGTACGGATGGGTGCGCTCGGTCACCAGGACGTCGGCGAGGCCGCGCGCGTCCCCGTCCCCGTGATACACCCGCAGCTCGTTCAGGCGCTCGAGGTCCCAGACCACGGTGCCGCGGTCGCCGTTGAGCTCGAAGGTGAACAGGTTCTTGCGGCCCGGACACATGCCGCTCGCTTCGAGCGTGCCGACGGCGCCGCTTTGAAACTCGAGGGTCCCGACGACGGCGTCCTCGACGGTGACGGGCGCCCGGCCCGCGCCGCGCGGCCGCTCGGCGACGAACGTCCGCGTGGCCGCCGTGACCGCGGTAATCGGCCCCGCGAGCGCGAGCGCCAGGTCGAGCGGATGCGCCGCCAGGTCGCCGATGACGCCGCTGCCCGCCAGTTCGCGGTCGTGGCGCCATCCCCACGGGGCGCGCGGATCGAGCAGCGAGTCGTCGCTGTAGCGGCAGCGGAAGTGGTAGAGGCGGCCCAGCTCGCCGGACTCGACCATGCGGCGGGCGAGCAGCACCGCGGGCATGAACCGGTAATTGAAGCCGGTCATCGCGACGCGCCCGCTGTCGCGTGCGGCGCGCGCCATCTCCGCCGCTTCCCGAGCCGTCCGGCCCAGCGGCTTTTCGCACAGCACGGCTTTGCCGGCGCGCAGCGCGGCGACGCTCGGGGCCGCGTGCAGGTCGTTCGGCGCCGCGTTGATCAGCACGTCGACGCCCGGATCGTCGACGAGCGCCTGCCACGCCGTCGCGGCCCGCTCGGCGCCGTAGCGCCGGGCCGTCTCTTCGACCGCGTCGCGCGTCCGGCCGCACAGCGCGACGAGGCGCAGCGGCGCCGGCGCGTCCGGAAAGAGCTCGCCGTGGCGCCGTACCGCGGCGAGGTGGGCCTTGGCGACCCCCGTGTAGCCGAGGATCGCGACGCCGAGCGGCCGCGCCATCCTAGCTCAGGGCGTGCGAGACTTTGCGGATCGCCCGCACGATGTCGGCCTCGTCGCGCTCGGTCATGAGCGGGTGCAGGTCGATGTGGATCGCGCGCCGGAGGAGATCGTCGCTCCGCGGGAACATGCCCTTTTCGAGCCGCGCGCGGCCGCGGTAGTGGGGGCACTCCCACGAACAGTGCCGCTCCGAGAACATGCGGCGTTCGATGATCTGGTCGAAGTGATAGTAGACGTGCTGGCCGCTGTCCCAGGCCACGGTGTTGCGGATGCCCTCGGCGTTGAGGGCGGCGCTGAAGGCGCGGGTGTGCTCACCGGTCGGCAGGAAGAACATCAGCGTGGCGCCGGTGTCGCCGTCCGGGTCCGGCAGCGGCCGCGGCGTGAGGCCGGGCACGCCGGTCAGCCCGTCGAGGATCGTCCGCTTGTGCGCCCGCATGCGCTCGATGATGCCCTCCATCCGCCCGAGCTGCACGAGGCCGATCGCGCCGGTGATCTCGCTCATCCGGAAGTTGAGGCCGATCATCAGCGGGTTGGCGCCGGGCAGCGTTTCGTCGAGCTCCTGCATGCGCGCCGACCCCTGGTCGTGGAAGCGCACCGCGCGGTCGTAGAGCGCGGCGTTCTGGGTCACCACCACGCCGCCCTCGCCCGTGGTGATCACCTTGTGGTACTGCATGCTGAAGGCGCCGAGATCGCCAAACGTGCCGAGCCGCCTGCCCCGATACCGCCCGCCGACCGCCTGCGCCGTGTCCTCGACGATGCGGAGCCGGTGCCGCCGGGCGGTCTCGAGGATCGGCGCCATGTCGGCGCCGGCCCCGCGCATGTGCACCGGGAGAATCGCCTTGGTCGCGGGCGTGACCGCGGCTTCGAGCGCGCGCGGGTCCATGTTCAGGCTCTCGTCGATGTCGACGAACACGGGCACCGCGCCGAGGATCACAACGGCGTTGATCGTGGCGATCCACGTGTAGGTCGGGACGATGACCTCGTCGCCCGGCCCCACACCGAGGGCCGCGAGCGCCGTGATGAGCGCGGCCGTGCCCGACGTCACCCCGACCGCGTGGCGCGCGTCCATCGCGCGCGCGAACGCGTGCTCGAACTCCACGACCTTCCCGAGCGGCTTCGGACCGTAGTGGCGGAAGAGGCTCTGGCTGTCGAGCACCTCCATCACCGCGGCCTTTTCCTCCGCGCCGATCAGCAGGCCTCCGGGATAGCCGGGCAGGAGCGGTTCGGTGCGAACCGGGGTTCCGCCGTCGACTGCCAGCCGCTCGCCGGTGGTTCTGCTCATGGTCTGCCTCCCGTGGTGCCTCGAATGATGAGCTCGTTTGCGACCGTGGTGATGGGCCGCGCCGCCCGGTCTCCCGCGACGAGGCCGAGGAGGATCCTGGCCGCCGTCGCCCCCATCACGTCCTTGCGTATTCGGACGGTCGTCAACGGCGGGTCGGTCGTCGCCGCGAGCTCGATGTCGTCCATGCCCACGACCGAAAGGTCGTGCGGAATCCGGAGTCCCGCCGCGCCCGCGGCGCGCATGACGCCGAGCGCCTGCTTGTCGGTGACCGCGAAGATCGCGGACGGACGGTCGGCCAGCGCCAGCAGCTCTCCGGAGCGGCGGAAGGCGGCGTCCGCGTCGACGGGGGTCACGGCCTCGAGGGCCGGATCGCGCTCGAGCCCGGCGTCCCGCAGCGCCGCGGCGTAGCCGCTCTGCGTCTCCCGGCCGAACGGATAATCGACCGCGGCGCCGACGAAGCCGATGCGCGTGTGGCCGAGGTCCACGAGGTGCCGGGTGGCCGCGTAGGCGCCGCCGGCGTTGTCGTTGACCACCGCGGGCGCGCCGACCCCCGGCACGAAGTTGTCGAGGATCACGACGGGGACGCCGGCCCCGAGGGCCACGCGCACCCAGCGGGCCTCAACGACGCCGGCGACGAGGATGCCGTCCACTTCGCGCGCCTGCGCCATCTCGACGAAGGGCGGGGCGGCGGAGGATGGGCGCAGCGGGGGCGCGATCAGCATCCGCACCCCGACCTCCTCGAACACGCTGCCCACCCCGGCGAGGACGGCGCGGTAGAAGAGATCCGAGAAGATGCCGGTCATGTTGAGCCCCGGCACGATCGCGACGGAGTTGGAGCGGCCCAGCTTGAGCCGGCGGGCCGCGGCGTTCGGCGTATACCGCAGCCGGCGCGCGGCCTCGCGCACGCGCTGGCGGGTCACGGTGCTGATCCGAGCGCGGCCGTTGAGGGCCTGGGAGGCGGTCGGCAGCGAGACGCCGGCCAGGCGGGCCACGTCGCGCAGGCTGCTCGCCGAACCGGACCGCCCGAGGACCCGGGGCCGTCGGGCCGGAGAAGCCTTGCTCTTGCGCGTCGCCACGCGGGCCACGGCTACACCGGCACCGTTACACGAAGACGCCGCACGCCCCCATTGTGCGGACCCCGGGCCCGTTTGTCAAACCGATTTGACAGGAGTTTGCCGGAATCGGCCCGAATCGTCTGCCCCACATCGTTCGCACGATCAGACATTCGCCCCCCGCCGTCCGGCAGCGCCTCGCGCTTCCGTCCCGGCGGCCACGCAGCAGCCGCTGCCGCGTTAGGCGTTGGAGGTGCGGGCTCTTGCCAGCACGGCCTCTGGGTTCGGGACAGGTGGTCGAGGCGGCCCGGGATCTCCCGGTCGCGCACGAGACCGATGTCCTCGTTGTCGGCGGCGGCATCGCCGGCGTCATGGCGGCCCTCGCCGCCGGCCGGACCGGCGCGCGGACGCTCCTCGTCGAGCGTTTCGGCTCCCTCGGCGGTACCGGCACCGCGGCGATGATGAACCTGTTCTACGTGCCGTACGCCGCGTCGCGGGGTCTCGTCCGCGAGCTGTTCGACCGGCTCATCGCCCGGGACGGCGCGATCCCCGGCGAGTTCGTCGTCTACGACCCCGAGCTCTACAAGGTCAC
>Ga0070731_10000138_pt1 | contig 134647 bp, 101 predicted proteins | sample Coa_R1_2_FD_66448 | JGI IMG/M metagenome (GOLD analysis project Ga0070731, IMG submission 66448) | Surface soil microbial communities from Centralia Pennsylvania, which are recovering from an underground coalmine fire - Coalmine... | ecosystem: Environmental > Terrestrial > Soil >... | reverse complement strand
GTTTTGAAGAATTTGGCGATTTCGGCGACTAGCGGCTTGTAGCCGCCGAATCCGCTGATCGGCGCGATGCCTTTGCTGCCGTAGACCATCGCGCCGTAATCCTGCTTTCCGGCGAGGATGCCGCGGAATTGGCCGACGCGGCCGTCTTTCCAGACACCGACCACGATTTCATAATCTTTGGTCTTCACGCGGGTGACGCTTTCGCAGCCGGGTCCCATGATCGTAAAGAGTTCTTCGACGCCGTGGATCCCGTACCAAAATAAATCGGGATGATGCGGTTCGTAACTGAAATGGCCGTACGCGTCGCAGCCGAGCACGTCGCCGATTTTCGGATCGGATTTTGCGCCGGCGACGCCGGGTTCGAAGCGCAGTGAGGAGCTTGAGAAGATTGGCACGTTCATTTCTTTTGCAATGCGGAAAATTTCAATCGCATCGGCGAGCGTGCCGGCGACTGGCTTGTCGATGAAAACGGGCTTCTTCGCTTTCAGGACCGGCAAGACTTGCTGCAAATGCGGGCGGCCATCGACGCTTTCGAGCAGGACCACGTCCACTTTCGTCAGCAGCGTGTCAATGGAATCGACGATCTCGACGTTCATTTTCTTAAGGCCTTCGGTGAAGCCGGCAACGCGGTCTTTGCTGGAGGGGATGTCGTCGCTGCCGCCGGGAAATCCGGCGACGACTTTGATGCCGCCAATGTCGCCGGGCAAATCGGTTGCCGCGTTCAGCTCCTTTGTGAACGCGGTGACGTGCGACGTATCGAGGCCAATGATGCCGGCTTTAAGGATTTCGCCGGCGAAGGCGATGGAGGCGGTGAAAAGCGAGAGTGTGATCACGCATTTTTTTAGCATGGGCGGTTTCCTGGGGTTGTTATGGATAAACCGCGGAATGGGATTTGTGTCCGTAGAACGGAGCTCCGCTCCGTTCCATTTTTGGTGCGGGGAAGGAAGCGGAGCTCCGTTCTACTTGGTTCGGGTTTCGAATGCAGGGGCTGCTTGAACGGAGCGGAGCTCCGTTCTACTTTGTCACATCGACATGATTTTTTGGGAATTTCGGCAGATTTCTGGAATCAGCCTGAGTGGAAATATCGCAGGGTGCGTGATGCCAATTGATTATAAGAACAGCCGAAGATGGCACAATGCGTGCGTGCAAAAAGGGCGTCTGAGCGACGCGTTGGCTGGAACGGAGCGGAGCTCCGTTCTACGGCGGGACTAGAACATGAACAAAAGCTCCGAATCGTCGTTCCTGTTGCGGATGTTCGCGGACCCGTTTCAATCGCGGGCCTGGCAGCCCACAATGGATGTGTATCGGACGCGAACCGGCTGGCTGCTCAAATTCGAATTGGCCGGCGTGCGCCTGGACGATGTGAAGTTGGAGTTGTCGCAGCGGACCGTGAAATTGTCGGGGGCGCGGCGCGATTTGGTGTGCGGCGAGTCCTGCGTGCATCACGCGATGGAGATTGCGTACAGTCATTTTGAACGAAGCGTCGAGTTGCCATGCGATCTGACGAAAGCCCGCATCAGTTCGCAAATTTCAGAGGGCATGTTGTTGGTCGAGATCGTGACATCATGAGCAACGAAAAGAAAAATACATCCGGACCGCCCGCCATTTCCGCGGCACCGGCTTCCAGCCGGCCGGCCGCAACCAGCGGGCGGATGCTGCCGGTCCTGCCCATCAAGTCGATGGTGCTTTATCCGCATTTGCTAATGCCGCTGGCGGTCGGGCGGCCCATGTCGGTCGCCGCGGCGATGGCGGCGGCTGCGACCGAAGACAAGCAGATTGTGATCGTGACGCAACGCGATCCATCGGTTGAAGAGCCGAAGGCAGCGGATTTGTACACGATCGGCACAACCGCGATCATTCGCAAGATGTCGAAGGCGGACACGGGCATCAGCCTGGTTGTCAGCGGTGTCGAACGTGTTGCGGTTTCGGACGTGCAGATGGTGGACGGTGCGTTTCGAGCGCATTGCGTGATCCTGCCGTTGCCGGCCGACGACGGCGAGGAGATCGAGGCGTTGCAACAGTCCGTGCTTGAACTGGGCCAGCGCGTGTTGAATCTCGCGCAGCCGCAGGCGCAGACGAACATCGAAGAAGCATTCTCGCAAAATCCAGACCCGCTGTGGCTGGCGTTTTTGATGGGCTCGATTGTTGGGCTGGACACGGCCAAGCAACAGGCGCTGCTGGAGTGCAACACGCGCCTGGCTGCGCTGAAGCTCGTTCACGAATCGCTGCAGCATCAAATTCATGTGCTGGAATTGCGCCAGAAAATCGCGAAGAGCGCGGAAGGCGAAATGACGAAGGAGCAGCGCAATTATTATCTGCGCCAGCAGCTCCGCGCGATTCAGGAGGAATTGGGCGAAAAGAATCCGGAGAAGGCGGAATTGGACGAGCTGCGCAAAAAGCTCGGCGAAACGAAACTTCCCGAAGAAGCGAAGAAGGAAGCCGAGCGGCAGTTGCAGAACCTCGAGCGCATGCCAGCCGCCGCGCCGGATTATCAGATGACGCGCAGCCATTTGGAGCTGCTGCTGGATTTGCCGTGGGACAAATCGACACAGGACGCGATCGATTTGGTGAAGGCGCATCAGATTCTCGATGAAGATCATTACGACCTGGTCGATGTGAAAGAGCGCATCCTCGAATATTTGGCGGTGATGAAACTCAGCCCCGGTTCGCACGGGCCGATTTTGTGCTTTGTCGGTCCGCCGGGCGTGGGCAAGACATCGCTGGGGCAGTCGATTGCGCGCGCGGTCGGCCGCAAATTTGAGCGCATGAGTCTCGGCGGCATGCACGACGAAGCGGAATTGCGCGGGCATCGCCGCACGTACATCGGTTCGATGCCGGGGCGCATGATTCAAGCGCTGCGGCGCGCGGGCGTGAACAATCCCGTGCTGATGCTGGACGAAGTCGATAAGATCGGCCACGATTTCCGCGGCGATCCGGCGGCGGCGCTGCTGGAGATTCTCGATCCGGCGCAGAATTCGACCTTCCGCGACAATTACCTCGATCTGCCGTTCGATTTGTCGAAAGTGTTTTTCATCACCACGGCCAATGCGCTGGACACGATCCCGCGCCCGCTGCTGGACCGCATGGAAATCATCCGCTTGTCGGGTTACACGCAGGAAGAGAAGATCGCGATTGCGCGGCGCTATTTGATTCCGCGGCAGTTGAAGGCGGCGGGATTGACTGACGCGCAGCTTGTGCTTCCGGACGAAATTCTCGCGCCGACGATTTCGCGTTACACGCGCGAAGCGGGCGTGCGCGAACTGGAACGGATGATTGCGAAGATCATGCGCAAAATCGCGCGGCGCGTCGCCGAAGGTGAAACGAAGCAAATCACGGTGCGCCCAGACGATCTGTCGGAGTTGCTCGGCATCGAACGCTTCCAGCCGGAACGTGCGCGCAAGCTGTCGCCTCCGGGCGTGGCGACGGGTTTGGCGTGGACTGAAACCGGCGGCGAAGTGCTTTACATCGAAGCGGCGCTGCTGCCCAACAGCAAAGAAATGCGGCTCACCGGTTCGCTGGGCGATGTGATGAAAGAATCGGCGACCACGGCCCAGAGTTACATCTGGTCGCACGCGCACGAATTGGGGATCGATCCCGCGCGCTTCCGCGATTGCGGCGTCCACATTCACGTGCCGTCGGGCGCCGTGCCGAAGGACGGACCATCCGCCGGCGTGGCGATGGCCACGGCGCTGACGTCGCTTTACCTGCAAGTGCCCGTGGCGCACGACACGGCGATGACCGGCGAGATCACACTGAGCGGGCTGGTGCTGCCGGTGGGCGGGATTAAAGAAAAAGTGCTGGCCGCGCACCGCGCGGGGATTCGCAAGATTGTTTTGCCGAAAGACAATCAGAAAGATTTGCGCGAATTGCCGGAGAATACGCGGCGCGAAATCTCGTTTACATTCGCGGAACGGCTTGAAGATGTGCTGGCGGCGACGCTGCCGAGCGTGAAGCCGGCGATGGCCGCGGCATAATTGTAGAACGGGCCTCCGAGCCCGTTCAGTTTTACGCCTCGAACGGGACGGGCTCGGAGGCCCGTCCTACTTACGGCAAATCCTTCGCCGCCTCATCGTTCTTCCCTGGCTCCGGATTTTCAAGCGCGGATTCCGGCTCACCTTTCGGCAGCCAATCGCGCGGGTCGCTGCCGGGGCGCATCGTCAATTCCGCGGTATCTTCGTCGATCGTTGCATTCGCCAGCATAATTGGCAGATCGCTGCAATCGAACATGCGCCCGCAGTTTGGGCAGATCGCTTTGCAGTGATGCTCCTGCAAAATCGTTTGGCAGATTTCACAGATGTAAACGAGATTCGGCGCGGGCATGGGCTCAATTCAGAACCGTGCAGGCGGGACGCCTGCACCACGGGGCCAATGGTACTACGCTCGCATCGGAATTGGCAAAGGACAAATCAGCGAATCGCTCTTAAAATGGAGTCGTCCATCAGAGACGGAAGGGAGACGAACGATTCGATGAAGCTGCATTTAAGTTTGTCCACACTTTGCATGCTGGCGTCCGCGGGGATGCGCGCTGGCGACGAACCCGTCACGCCGCCGCCGGCAAAGCAGGATCCGACAGTTGCTGAGCGCGGCTACTTCGAAAAATACCCGCAGGCGTGGAACACGTTTCACAAGACGTTTGTGGAGCGCGCAAAGAAAGGCGGCGTCGATCTGCTTTTCCTTGGCGATTCGCTTACGCAAGGCTGGGGCGATGCTGCGCAGAAGGATTTGTGGAAGAAATATTTCGAGCCGTTCAAGCCGGCCAATTTTGGAATCGGCGGCGACCGCACGCAGCAGATTCTGTGGCGCATCGGCAACGGCGAGCTCGAAGGTATTTCTCCGAAAGTGGTGGTGCTCATGATTGGGGTCAACAATTTTTGGTCGAACGATTCCGCTGAAAAAGTCGCCGAGGGCACGAAAAAAATTGTCGAACTGTTGCGGCAGAAATTGCCAAACGCGAAGATTCTTCTCTTAGGAATTTTGCCCGCTCAACAAAATGCGTCCGGCGGATTGCGCGCAAAAATCAAAAGCATCAACGCGATCACCGCGAAGTTGGATGATGGGAAGAACGTTCGCTTTCTCGATATGGGTCCGAAGTTCGTTGACGCAAGCGGGAACATCGCGCCTGAAAAGGAATTCTTTCAGGCGGACTTCTTGCATTTGACGACGAAGGGCTATGAATTGTGGGCGGAGACGATGAAGCCGCTGCTGGATGAGATGATGAAATGAAGCTGTACCGCCGGCGTCCCGCCGGCACGAGCGCGCTTAGCGCGCCGAGAGAAATGAACTGATGCCGAATTCAAACTCCGACCGCGCCTTAACGCTGCTCATCGTCGAAGACGATCAGGCCATGCGCCAGATGTGCATCTCGTTATTTGAGCGCGAAGGCTTTGCCGCGGAGGGCGCATCCAGTGTCGCGGAGGCATTCGAGCGCGTGGCGAATCCGCGCGAGCGTACGCCGGTGAGCCTGGTGTTGAGCGACGTGAAGCTTGGGCGCGACGGCGCGGAGAGCGGCATCGAATTGCTGCGCAAAATCAAATTGCTCAAGCCGGAATTGCCGGTGCTGTTGATGACCGGCTACGCGACGGTGCATGACGCTGTCGAAGCGATGAAACTGGGCGCGGTCGATTATGTCACCAAGCCGTTTGAGCGCACGGAGCTCATTAATAAAGTGGCGGCGCAGTTGAAAGTGCGGGCGCTGGAGAGCGAAGTCAAAGTTCTGCGCGAGGCGCTCGACGACAAATTCGGGATTAAAGGATTGGTCGGCGCCAGTCCCGCCATGCGCGCCGTCTGCGAGCGCATCGAAGCCGCGGGACGCTCGATGGCCACGGTGCTGGTCACCGGCGAAAGCGGCACGGGGAAGGAACTTGTTGCGCGCGCGATTCATCACAAAAGCGCGAGGCAGGAGAAGCCGTTTGTGCCGGTCAATTGCGCGGCGCTGCCGGAGAATCTGATCGAATCGGAATTGTTTGGCCACGAATCCGGCTCGTTCACGGGCGCGACGAAAGAAGGCATTGGGCTTTTTCGCGCCGCGCACAACGGCACGATTTTTCTGGATGAAGTCGCCGACATGCCCAAGGACGTGCAGGCAAAATTGCTGCGCGTTCTGCAGGATAAGCGCGTGCGGCCCGTCGGTTCGACGAAAGAAATCCCGGTGGACGTGCGCGTGATTGCGGCGACGAATTTGAACGTCGAGCGCTCGCGCGGGAGCGCGCTGCGCGACGATGTGTACTTCCGGCTTTCCGTGATCCGCATCGACCTGCCGCCGCTGCGCGAACGCACCGGCGATCTGCCGCTGTTGATTCAGCATTTTTTGTCGAAGCACGCCAAAAACGCCGGCCGCCGCGTGCGCCGCGTCGCGCCCGAGGCAATGGACGCGCTGATGTCCTATGCGTGGCCGGGCAACGTGCGCGAATTGGAGAGCGCGATCGAAAGCGCGTACGCGCTGGGGCGGACGGAAGAGCTGCGGCTTGAAGATTTGCCGCAGCAGATTGTGGCGGGGCGCGCGCAAGCGGCGGATGTTGCCGCCGATGCTGAAATTCCCGCGAGCGCGGCGCAGCCGGTTGCGAGCGCGGAATCTGTGCTTCCGCCGCAAGCGAACATTCCCATCGCTGCGGCATCGCCGGCGTATGCGGCGGCTTCGAGTTCGGGAATTTACAAACTCGACGAGTTGGAGAAAGACGCGCTCGTGCGCGCGCTGCACGCGGCGCATGGGAACAAGAGCAAAGCGGCGGATTTGCTGGGCGTGTCGCGCAAGCGGCTTTATCGGATGCTGCATGATTATGGGTTTGAGAAGGAAGCGGAGGAGTGAGCAATGACAACGTTGACCGACAACAATGAACTGCTCCGAACTCCCTGTGCAAATTGGCAGACGCGCCAAGCCATCGTATTGGATTGGCACGACGGTCCGATTGAAGGTGTGTGCGCGTTGGCGAAACCGAAGTTCGAGTTTTTCTTTGAACTTTATTCGGACAAACACAATTCGCGGGGGCTGGACGACAGGCTTTATGTGATCAGCCAAATTAAGGACGGTTCCGTGAACCGGATTTTGCGCGCGCTCAAAGCGCTGGGCGAACCCACGAGTCCCGTGTGGGCGCCCGTGTGGAAATTCGCAAAGGAAGCGGATCGCGTCAAGGCCGAGCGGGTCATTGAATCGGTGCTGAATGCCAAGCGCGGCACCGGCGTGATTGTGCGCACACAAGATATGAAAGAGTTCAACGATTGTCTGAATATCGCTCGCGACACAAAACGATTCTTGAGCTGGTTCGAATACAAAGGCCCCTCGGTTGAACGTGAATTCGCAGGTACGCATTGAGTTTCGTTCACTCCTTCCCCAATAAATTCCTCACCAAAAAATTCATCCGCCGCATCGACCCATACGGCGTCTCCGCCGAGCCGTGATTGGCGCCGGCGACGACGACATAATCGAATTCCTTATTGGCTTTTTCGAGCGCGGCGACGACTTGCATCGTTGAAGCGGGATCGACGTTGCTGTCGAGTTCGCCGACCATCAGCATCAGTTTTCCTTTGAGCAGATGCGCGTTGACGGCGTTCGAATTCTCTTCGTAGGATTTGTCCACGGGCCAGCCCATCCACTGCTCATTCCACCAGATTTTGTCCATGCGGTTGTCGTGGCAGCCGCAGTCGGCGACGGCGACCTTGTAAAAATCGTTGTGCCACAAGAGCGCGGCCATGGCGTTTTGGCCGCCCGCCGATCCGCCGTAGATGCCGACGCGCGTTAAATCCAGTGCGGGAAATTTCGCGGCGGCGGCTTTGATCCAGGCGACACGGTCGTCGAATCCGGCGTCGCGCAGATTTTTGAAGCAGACGTCGTGGAATTTCTTCGAGCGGCCGGACGTGCCCATGCCGTCGCATTGGACCACGATCATGCCGCGATTGGCGAGCGTCTGCATGGTGCCGTAATTTCTGCGGAAATTCTTCGGCGTGAAAAAGCCCTGTGGGCCGGCGTAGATGTTTTCGACGATTGGGTATTTCTTCGCGGGATCGAAATCGCGCGGAAAAATAATCATGCCGAAAATGTCCGTGACGCCGTCGCGGCCTTTCGAGGCGAAGCGTTCGGGCCAGCGCCCGCCGCGCGCGGCGAGCGCTTCACTGGCGTCGGCCTCTTCAAGTTTGCAGCAGAGCGCGCCGGTGTCGCTGCGGCGCAGTTCGTTCACGGGCGCCATGTCGATGCGCGAATAGGTGTCGATGAAATAGGGCTTGCCGGGCGACCAATCCGTCGAATGCGTGCCGTCGCCTTCGGTGAGAATCGTGAGGCCGGTGCCGTCGAAATTCACGCGGCAGAAATGCGTATAGTAGGGGTCCTGGCCCGGGCGAATCCCGCCGGCGGTGAACCAGATTTGGCGCGCGGCTTCATCGACTTGCGTGACGTTTTGCACGACCCACTCGCCTTTGGTGATTTGAGTTTTCACGGCGCCGGTTTGGGCGTCGTAACGCCAGAGATGATTCCAGCCGTCGCGCTCGCTCATCCAGATGATTTCTTTGTCGCCGATCCAGCGGCAAAAATATTTTCCGGAGTAGCAGATGAAAGTTTTGCTGGTTTCATCGACGATCGCTTTGGGCTCGCCATTGCCATCGACAGCGACGATGCGCAGCGCTTGATGGCCGCGCTGATTGTAGAGGAACGTGACGCGCGAGGAATCGGCCATCCAGCGCACGCTGTCGATGCTCCAGGGATTTGCGAACAAATCTTCTTTAATCGCCACGTGTTTTTTGGCGGCGATGTCGAACAACTGCGGGCGCGGGTGCGCGATGCGATCGCCGGGCTTGAGGTAATCGAGCGTTTTGAGTTTGGGCTGGACTTGATCTTTCGGCGACGATTCCACTTCGTAAATTTTGTGTTCCTGCGCGGGTTCGGTGCGCATGGCGAGAAATTTTGTGGAATCGGGCGACCACCAGATTTGGTTTTGCGCATAACTGTCGCTGACTTTGCCGTCGTCGCCGAGAATTAATTCTTCGTTCGTCTTGGTGTTGCGGACGACCAATTTGAAATCGCGCACGAAGGCGGACCATTTGCCGTCGGGCGAATCGCCGCCGGCGCGCGAACGGGTGCCACTGCGGGCTTGCCCCGAAGTGTCGCGGTCGCGTGCCTCACTGCGGGACAAGCCCGCAGTGGCACCCTCGCCGACGATCGCGGTGGACGGATCGCGCGTGGCTTCGAAGACGCCCTGGGTGACGTTGTTCTTATCCGTGACGAGCCAGACGTGGCCGTCGTAGGTGGTGGATTCCCACGATTCGCCGGGCTTGACTTCGGCGTAATGCTTGCGCTCGCCAGCGGTGTCGAGCCAGTAGATGTCGATGGCGCCTTTGGTGTGGTTGAGGAACGTGAGCGTCGTCGGATCGCCTGTTCGCCGCGAGGGGCGCGGGCGGTTGCTGGACGGCAGCGACGCATTCTGAACCGCTTCGATTTTATCGGGCGTGGCTTCGTATGATTTCAGATTCAAGCGCCATGCTTTGTCTTTTGTCTGCAAAACGACGGCGCTCAAATCGTCGTCGAAACGCAGGCTTTCGACGCTGGCTTTTCCAATCGCGGCGGCGGCGCGACCGGCGTCAAACGCGGCTGCGCGCGTGCCCTTTTCCGCATCGACAAGAATGAATTCGCGCTTCCCGCCGGGAAGATCGTTGCGGTACCAGAAGCGCTGGCCGCCGGCGAACCAATGGGCGTCGATGCGGTCGCGGTAGACGCGGGCGTCCTGGGCTGCGAAAACGGGGATGGAGCAGGCTGCGGCGAGCAATAGAGAGCCGATGCGAAGAATGCTCATGGAGGGCACCTCAATTAATGGTGGTTCATTTAACACAACGGGCGACGCGCGGAAAGCAAGAATGAGTTCCCCGAAGCGCCTCCCCACTCCCCACTTCCTACTCTCTACTCCCTACTCCCTACTCCCTACTCCCTACTCCCTACTCCCTACTCCCTACTCCCCACTCCCTACTCCCTACTCCCCACTATTCCCCACTTCTCCTCACCCGCTCCGCCTCAAATATCTCATCAATCCCCCGAACCGTCCTCCACTCCGCCCTCAATTCCTCAAACGTCCACTCCTTAAAAACCCGATTCACCAACTTCTCCCCCAATTTCCCCATCAAATACGGCGCATCAATTTTGCATTTTGCATTTTGAATTTTGCATTCGTTCAGTTCCGACAGCCGAATCGCCTCCTCAATAAAAGTAATCTCCATCTGCTGCGGCGTCATCCCAAACTTCGCCTTGCACGCCCGATACATCCGCTGATAAGAAGAAAACCCATACCCCTGCGCCCAGGAATTGCGGCAAAACACCGGCGCCTTCCTCGACTCCCGCAGCGCCTTCCAAACCGCCCAAGTTTCTTCCCTATGAAACTCAAGCTTCTCCTCATCACTTGTCAAATTTGCACACTGTGCCTCTTTCACTGTCTCTTTACCCGTTTGTCTACTAAGTCCACCATCCAATCCACATTGCTGTTCATTTTGCATTCTGCATTTTGCATTTTGAATTAAAAACTCCCGCGCCTCCGCCCTCATCCTCTTCACCGCCGACTCCACCCGCACAAAATCCACAAGCCCTCGCAAATTCAGCCCCGTCAATTCCACCGAAAACCGCGACAGCGCCGATTGCGCAATCCCAAAAATCTCGCACACATTAATAATCGGATCCCAATATACCGTCCGCTCCTCCTCAAACTCCGTTCCCTGATCGCGCTCCTGAAGCATCAATCCCGCCCGAATCTGATTCTTCACCGCCTCAATCAGATGCCGTATCCGCCGCCGCCGCTCCGGCAACTCATATTCCGCATTCTTGTCCCACCCCGAAACCCACTGCCACATCGGCGGCTTCCCATAGGTATGCTCCCTCAAATAGCTCAAAAGCATCCGCCGCTGAGCGTGACTCTTCGGCAGCATCTGAGCCGTATACTTCGCCTCCACATAAACCTTGGCATCCTCAATCGAACACCCCGCCTCCTGCGAAAAATCGTACGCCGCCTGATCCTGCCACTCCATCATCTCATACCGCCGCCGCTCGATCTCCGAAGAAAACGTCGGCTCAAACCGCTTCGGAGCGCCGGCATCCTGCCGGCCCGACTCGCGCAGCGAGCCGCCGTTGCCCTCTCCCCCCGGGAGAGGGCCGAGACGAAGCGAAGCGGAGTCCGGGGTGAGGGGTCGCGCACCACCCACACCACCCGCATTCCCACCGTCCATCCCGTCCACCTTGTCCATGCCGTCCATAAATCACCCCACAAAAATCCCCACGCGTGCCAAAGCGCGCAGCGCTCGCCGCATGTGCAACCATCCTCGATTTTGCTCGGATTGAAGGGACGCCAATAAAGCGTGCCGGGCACCCAATAGGTTTTCGTGGAACACCCTTCCTACAACACCGATTCCCTAAAAGTCAACACGTTTTTTGAAAAATATTTTCCTGTACCGCCGCCCGCTTCGCGAAGCGAACGCCGTCGTTTCCACAGAGGGGAAGGCGATTCCGGTGCAATTCTGGTTTACTTGCGTTGGCGATTCGGTAAATTCCCAAGTATGAGCAACCCGTTCCTCGAGTCGCTTCCGCTCACCGACGGCAAGCCGACCATCGCCATCAGTACGCTGACCGTCGAGCGCAAACTGCGCGACAGCCAGTTCGCTGAGATTTTTCTGGCGCATCACGACGGCCTCGACATCCCTGTGCTGCTGCGCGTGATCAAACCCGGCGTCGCCGAACAGATCGATTCGCGCATTGTCGATGATTTGCACCGTTCGATCCGCGAGTACGCGAAGATTCGCCACACGAATCTCACAGCCGTTTACGACGTGGGGTTTTACAAAGGGCAGCGATACAACGTGATCGAATTCAGCAGCGGCGTGCCGCTCAACGAACGGCTTAAAGAACGCCCGCTTTCGGAATGCGACGCGTTGAAGATTCTCAATCCGATCGCCGACGGCCTTTTCGCGCTCTGGCGCGCGGATTACATTCATCGCGGCGTGAGTCCGGCGCGGATTCTGGTGGACAGCGAAGGCGTTCCAAAGCTCGACGTGGTCAACCTGCCGCGCATCGCGCTCGATCCGGCGCTGATCGAAGCGCACGCTCCTTATATGGCGGGATTCTGGCCGCCGGAAGAACTCAAGCAATCGCGCAACATCGACGAGCGATCGGACATGTTCAGCTTCGGCGCGACGCTCTTCTGCGCCGTGACGGGGCAGTCGCCATTCGGGAAAGGCTCGCGGACCGAATTGATCGCGCGCACGCTGACAGAGACGCCGCGCGATCCGCGGGAACTCAAACCCGATCTCGCGCCGGATTTTTGTGCGTTCATCATGCGCTGCCTCCAAGCGGACCCGGCCAAGCGCTTCGAGTGCACGTGCGAGTTCATCGAAGAACTCAACGCGCTCAAGAATAACATTCAGATTCAACCCACGCTGCGCCCCAGCAGTTTCGGTCCGCTGACCATGTCCGATACGACGGTGGCGCCCGCCGTGGACGCGCGCCCGCTGGCCGTCGGCGATTCGGTGGGGCAATGCAAACTCGAATACCTCGTTGGCGCAGGCGCGTTTGGCGTGGTGTTCAAAGCGCGGCACCAGTTGCTCGACATTCCCATCGCGGTCAAAGTGCTGCCGATCGATCTGGCCAGCAAAAATCCCGATTACGTCGCGCTGTTTCTGCGCGAAGCCCGCACGGCGATTCGCATCCGTCACAAGCATGTGATCGGCCTGTACGAAGCCGGGCAGCAACACGGCCAATACTATCTGACCATGGAATTCGCGCCGAACGGGAGCGTGCTGCAGTTGATCGAAAAATCCGGCGGCAAACTTCCGCCGGACCGCGTGATCAGAATCATCCGCGAGACGGCGCTGGGATTGGGCGCGGCGGAGGAAATCAAAATCGTCCACCGCGATATCAAGCCGGCGAATCTGATGTTCGGCGCCGAACACGAAATCAAGATTGCGGATTTGGGTCTGGCTAAGCGCCTGCCCGTGGCAAACCCCATCAGCGGCCAGGTCGATCTGTCGATCCGCAACGAGCAGCTCACCATGCTGCGCGGCGAGAATTCGATTCAAGGCACGCCTGCGTACATGGCGCCCGAAATGGCGACGTCGCCGGACAAAATCGACATCCGCGCCGATTTGTATTCACTGGGCATCACCGCGTATCACATGCTCACGGGTTCGGTGCCCTTCGATTCGCCGAATCAATTGCAGATCATGGTCAAACACGTGACGCAAGTGGCGGTTCCACCGCGCGAATTGAATTCAGCCATACCGGTTGAGTTGGAGAAGATTGTGATGAAGTTGTTGGAGAAGGATCCGGGGAAGCGGTTTCAGAGGCCGGGGGAGTTGGTGGCGGCGCTGGGATAGAGGCACGACAGCCATCGACACAACCAAGGAAGTGAACAGCGAATCGCACGATCCTTCACGAATGGATTGAAGAAAAGCAAGCTGGGCTACACATGGCGGTGGCCATAGCGCGTTAAGTTTTCCGCGGTTAAAACTCCTCCGGCGCCTTGGGCGGTTTTACCGCGCCGGATTTAGGCGTAGCCGCGGGCGGCGCATCGATCGCGGGCGGCGGAGTCAATGCGGGCGCGTCGCGCCAAATCAAAATCTTCTCGCGCGTCGTGCCGGGCGCCGAAGTTGCCGCCGCGGGCTTGTCGGTCGCAGCCGCGCCTGGAGCTTGCGCGGCGCGCAGCCGCTTGGCGATCATGGGGTCGCGCAATTGCTGAATGATCTTGCCGTCCTTGGACTGGAGTTCGACGATGTCGTTTTTGTCGTCGATGATTTTCGCGTTGCCGTCTTTCATGGCCGGCGCCAAATCAGGGCGCGCCGCGCGCGCAACGGCTTCGGCATCCTGAAGATTGACCGCATCGCCGGCAATTCGCGTCACGCGTGTCTGGCCGTTGGCCGTGATTGCCGCGACGTTGTCCTCCGCATTCCAGCGAATGACGTTGCCGTCGGGCGTGATTCGTTGGCGGGCGAGCGCATAGCCATTCACAACAGGATTCTGTTCGACGTTGGAGACTTTCTTCTCAAGCTGCGCGAGTTCATCGTTGCGCGCCTGCACGCTTGATTTCAGCGCCGCGGTTTCGCTTTGATTATCAGCGACTTGCTTCTCAAGCGTCGAGAGGCGCTCTTGAAGTGTCGCGACTCCGGAGGCCCTTTCGCGCGCGGCGTTCAATTCCTGCGTGACGGAATTCAAGCGCACCGATTGAACGATCGAAACCAGAATGGCGAGAATGGCGACGGCTGCAAGAATGTGCTTTTTCATTTGAAATTCCTCCGATGCGATGCGCTGACCGTTCGCCGAACGGCTCGCGCCGATGCGCGAGCGCGAGAACTCATTCGATTTCGCCGCCGATTTTAATCAAAACTCCCGGCGCGTACCATCGTCTTTGGGCAACTTCGGCGGCTTCACCGCGGGAGTGGGCGCGACCGGCGGGGTTTCGGGCGCGGGCGCGATTCGTGCGGGCGGCAGAATTGGCTTTGGCAAATAGGCAGGCGGTTCGACCGCCGGGGGTTTCAACATGGCGTCGCCGCCGAAGAAGAGTTCCTTGAGTGTCTGCGCGACGCTGTCGCCATAGTTGTGCAACGGCGCGGGCGCCCCCGCGGCAGGCGGCAGCGCCTTTGGAGCCGCGTTGGCAGTTCCGGGCAGCGGCGTCGCAATCACGTCACCGGTTGCGTCCACTCTGTAAAACATATCGCCGGCGATTGTCGCGGCCTGCGGCGGCGTAACGGGCGCCGTTCCAACGCCGGGCATTGCTTTCTCGGCGATCCTGGCGATGCGGTCGTCTTTGAACTGCTGCAAAACGCGGCCGTCGGCGGATTGATATTGAACGGTGCCATCGCCGAGAATCTTCACGACGGCATCCTTTGTTGGAGGCGGCGCCTTCGGATAGGTTTGCCGAATTGCCTGTTCCACCGCCGTGTACGGCGCATCTTTATCTGCCGCAATCACCACCGGCGCTCCGCCGATTCCAGCCCCGCCCCGGATGATCATTCTCGGCGGCCCGCCTGCGGTTCCTTCCGTCGGCATCGCGTACGCGAAAACGCCGCTCGACGGCGGCTGCTGTTCGAGCGTCGTCACTTTCTTTTCAATCTGCGCCAGATCGTTGTTGCGCGACTGCACGCTCGATTTTAGCGCGGCTGAATCCGCGACGTTTTGCGCGAGTTTATTTTCGAGCGTGTCGAGGCGGTCCTGCACGCCGTCGAGCGCCGCGGCCTTTTGCTTCGCCTCGCTCAATTCCTGCGACAGCGTATTAATGCGCACCGCTTGAAATGTCGAAAGTCCGAACGCAAGCACTGCCGCCGCGCCCACTACGTATTTGGTCATGATTGCCACTCCTGTCCCTTTGGCCACGCCCGCCAAGAGCGGTGCGGCCGGATGATTCAACAGCGCTTGCCACGCGGCAAGCTGCCCAATGCTGAGAGAAGTCGATGCGCTTGCCGCCGCCGCACTGCTCGCCGATTGTCCGATTAGTGCAGCCGCCAGCGCGCCGGCGCCGACTGCCGCAGTGCCGCACGCCAGTCGCGTGCGCAGCCGCTGCACGCCGCGTTCGACGCGTTTGCGCGCGGCTTTTTCGGAACATTCCAGCGCGGCGCTCAATTCGGGGTACGTCATCTCGCCGTAAAAATGCAGACACACGGCGCTGCGCAGCAAATCGGGGAGGCCCGCCACTTCGTCGCGCACGCGCGCCATCTGTTCGGCCGTCAGCAGCGAGTCACTTGCATTTTCCGCTGCTCCGCGCATTCGTTTTTCAAGCTGAGCCTGTTCTTCGTTCTGATTGCGCCGGTTTGTGCAGCGCAACATACTCACCGCGGTCCGGTATGCAATGCACATAACCCATCCCCGCGCCGCCGCATCAGCCTCGCCGGCGTTGGCCGGCGGCCTGAAATTGCGCGCGTGCGCCCGTATCTGCAAAAGCGTCTCCTGGCACACATCCTCGCACAGCGACCGGTCGCCGGTGATGCGCTGAGCCACTCGCAGAATCCCCACGCCATGGTTGTGCAGAATCGCGCTCCACGCCTGGCTGTCCCGCTGCAGCGCCAGCCGGCGCAAGGCCTCGGCGGTGGACATTGGCCCCGGCGCCAGCACCGGCATGCACCCGCCCGCGCCGTCCTGCGGCGCATGATCGTTTATGCTCATGGACATTGCTGCGACTCCTGCATTCGCGTTCATTATAGAATGGCGCAAGGGAGACGAATTGCGACAACAATTCTTCGCGGGAAATTGTTCTCGTGGTGCAGGCGTCCCGCCTGCACGTTCGTGATCCCGACTTTTGTCCTGACCGTCCGATTTCTTCACGCAAAGGCGCGGAGGCGCAAAGGAAGGCGCAAAGAAGGAAGGGTGAGGGGAAGGCAGCGCGCGGACGATTTATTTGGCGAGAGCTGGATTTTGGCTTCCATTTCTCGGCGTTGGCGGCATAAATAAACCCGGCTTAATTACCCGTGGGGGAGTTTCAAAATGCTGAACAAGATTCAATCGCTGTTGGGCGCGCAGGAAAGCCTGCTGGCGCATGTCTGCAAAACAATTTCGAAAGAACGTCTGCATTTGCCGGGGCCGGACTTCATCGACCGCATCTACGCGCACACCGACCGCAGCTCGATTACGCTGCGCAATTTGGCGGCGATGTTTTCGCACGGGCGGCTGGCGAACACGGGCTACCTCAGCATACTTCCCGTCGATCAAGGCATCGAGCATTCGGCGGGGGCCAGCTTCGCGCCGAATCCGGATTATTTCGATCCGGCGAACATCGTCGAACTGGCGATCGAAGGCGGCTGCAACGCCGTGGCCAGCACCTTCGGCGTGCTCGGCGCGGTATCGCGTAAATACGCGCACAAGATTCCGTTCATTTTGAAACTCAATCACAACGAATTTTTGAGCTACCCCAACAGCTACGATCAAATCATGTTCGCGAACGTCCATGACGCGTTCAACATGGGCTGCGTCGCGGTGGGCGCGACGATTTATTTTGGATCGGAAGAATCGAAGCGGCAGATTCAGGAGGTGAGCGCGGCGTTTTCGAAAGCTCATGAGCTTGGGTTGGCGACGATTTTGTGGTGCTACTTGCGCAACGCTGCGTTCAAAAAAGACGGCGTCGATTATTCGCTTGCCGCCGATTTGACGGGGCAGGGGAATCATTTGGGCGTGACGATTGAGGCGGACATCATCAAACAGAAATTGCCCGAGAACAACGGCGGCTACATGGCGCTGAATTTCGGCAAGACGCACAAAAAAGTCTACAACGAATTGACGACTGCCAATCCAATCGATCTGACGCGCTATCAAGTCGCGAATTGCTACATGGGGCGCGCGGGGTTGATCAATTCGGGCGGCGCGTCGGGCGAACACGATTTGCAGGACGCGGCGGTCACGGCTGTTGTCAACAAACGTGCCGGCGGTACGGGATTGATTTCGGGGCGCAAAGCATTTCAGAAACCGCGCAAAGACGGGATCGAATTGTTGAACACGGTCCAGGACGTGTATCTGTGCAAGGAAATCACGGTGGCGTAATGGAAACGTGCAGGCGGAACGCCCGCGCTACGGAGTTTGAGAATGATTGAGGACACGATTGCAAGCATCGAGGAGCGCCTGCGCCGCGCGGAAGGAATGAGCGCCGGGCAGCGCGCGGAAATGCAGGCGCTTTTCGGCAAATTGAAGAACGAACTGGCGGCGCTGTCGAAGACCGACGCCGATCAGGCGCGCAGCATCGCGGGTTACGTCGATCTCTCGACGCATGAATTGACGCGCAGCGAAAAGCAGCCGCAGCTTTTTCACCACGCGCTGGAAGGACTGTCGTCGTCGGTCGCGGGATTGGAAGCGCAACATCCGCGGCTGACGGAGTTGGTGAATTCGCTGAGCGTGCTGCTGTCCAATACGGGGATTTAATGATTCTCATGCAGAGGCGCAAAGGCGTAGCGCGGCCGAAAGGCCGCAACCAACGGATTGAACAACGAATCTCACGAATCTTCACGAAGGAAATCGTCATCGTGCGTTCGCGATCTGTTGTCTTCAGCCCCAACGGGGCGAACTTTTAAAGCCCAGGCCGCAGCGAAGCGATGGCCTGGGTCCGTGATGGGTAACGCCCCAAAGCCCCAACGGGGCGAACTAAATTTTATCGGCGCTTGCCACCGCTAGTTCGCCCCGTTGGGGCTTGTGGCGCGAAGGTGGCCGTGACCCAGGGCTGCGCTGCGCTCCGCCCTGGGCTTTAAAAGTTCGCGCCGTTGGCGCTAACTGCGGCGCTCGCTTGCGCTCGCAAAATCTTTGCGCGCGACGAAGATTTGAAATGTTAGCAGTGCAAAGAAGAACGTGTGCCGGCGGCAAATTGGTTGAGATTCAAGGCAGTTCCAGATGCGGCACTGCCAACAAAGTTAGCGGCTGTTTGTGTTACCCTTCTTCTGTTCTTTGCGCCTCCGCGCCTTTGCGTGAGAAATTGAAATGTCCAGCGGTCCTGAATTCTTTGAACGGCTCAACGCTCGTGCCGGTATTGTCGCGCTGCTCGATGCGCTGAAATGGAATGAGCAGGGTCTCGTCACTGTCATCTCGCAGGATGCGGCGACACTCGAAGTGCTCGGCGTCGCGTTTGCTGATCGCGCCGCGCTGCAAAAAACGCTTGAGACGGGCCTGATGCATTACTATTCGCGCTCGCGCAAAAAGCTCTGGCTCAAAGGCGAAGAGTCCGGTCACACGCAGCATCTTGTCGAACTGCGCACTGATTGCGACGGCGACGCATTGCTGGCGAAGGTGCGCCAGATCAAAGGCAACTGCCATCTCGGTTTCAAATCCTGTTTTGCGTATGTGATCGAGAAGAATGCAAACGGCGAGTGGACAGCGCGCGAGGCGGGAGAACGGGTGTTTGATCCGAAGAACGTGTACGGCAAAAAGTCCTGAGTGCTGAGTGCGCTCCGTAGAAATCTTCGCAAGATTGCACTCTTTTACCCCGGAGGGGTTCAAGATCGTAGCCGGGGGTTGAGGGCGTACTCGCCCGATACCCCCGGGTAAGGGCGCCCTTAATGTTCCTCGACCCCGGAGGGGTCGCAGATGGTTTCTACAGAGCATGCCGGGTCCTGAGTGCTGAGCAACGGCGACGAAGCGCTTCGCGCTTCAGCACTCAGGACTCATTTCGGTTCTGCGCCTGAAATCAATACGCCATTTCGATACAGCGTAATTTTTGGCGATTCGGCGTAATCGCTCTTTCCGGCGTCGAAGGAATAATCATCGGCTTGATTGAACGCGGTCCAATCGTTCTTGGCGGAGCGCGATTGGATTTCGATATCCGTGCCTTTGGCCAGCGTCCCCGCTGCTTCAGTAAAACCGATTTCAAGATAATAGTCGGCGTTTGCGCGCGGTTTGGGAAGCTTTGTGAATGTGCCTTTCACGTTCGCACTGCCCACCGGCGAATAATCGCACCAATGCGTGAGCGGTTTTTCGCCGTCGATCGTGAACCAATAGCGGATCGTCAATTCGCTCAGAGGCACCGCCACGGCCCCCGTATTGACGAGCTTGAAATGCGGCTTGATTTGATTGCCCGACGCGTTCGTCTCCACGCATTTGTAGAGCACCTTGATGGCGCCGGCCGCAATCGGCGCGGTGGGGCTTGGATTCGCCGGCCTTGGCGGATCGGACTTAGCTGAATCGTTTTTGGGGTGCGTTTTCGTGGCGTCAGGTTTGGACGCGTCGGAAACCCGTCCTACGATCGGCGCGCCGTCGCCCTTTGGCGGGGTGTCTCCATAAACGAGCTTGCCGTCTTCGTACACGGGAATGTTCGCGGTCTTGCGGTGCTCGCTGCTGTTCAAATCGGCGAACGACCAATCGTTTGAATTGTCCCATTCGGGCTTGTTCGTGTTCTGCGGCAGCGACAGGCGGAACTGCGTCTCCTTTTTATAATGCTGCTGCCCGCCCGGATAGATCAACGTGCCATCGAAAAAAAGTTCCACGAAATAAATGTGCTTTGCCGCATTCCACGCGGTCAGGCCGGAGACTCCGGAACCTTGCGTGTAGGCGGTCGTGACTGTGACATCGTTGAGTGTGTGCCCGGCGGCAAAAACTTCGCTTAGATCGACGAAGTAACGAAACGAGAGCTTGTGGCCTACGCGCGCCGGCCAGGCGCTGCGGTTGTTGAGCAGCGCGCTGATTTCGATGTAGCGCGGGCCGCTCGAATTGACTTTCGCTTGCACAAAGAATTCGTCGTCGCGTTTTTCCTTCGGCGGAAAATCTTTTAGCGGCGTGCCGTCGAATTCGCGCACCATCCGCGCCAGCGCGCCGGTGAAGCCCGCGTTGTAATCGGTGGCCACTTCGTTCTTCGTGAAATCGCCGCGGTTGTCGGCGTAAGCGTCGTTTGAATCCGGCCCGCCGACGAGCGCGCCGTACAAAACATGTCGGCTCTCCACCGGTTCCTGCAAATTGTCGAGCCACGATCCGTGCGCGGTGCGGTGATGCGGATTGCGCGGCGGATTGTTGCCGAAGCCGATCAGGAAACTGCGCTGCGCTGGATTCTGGCCGAGCATGTAGTCGATCTGCCGCACGGCGAAATCGTGGTAGCGAGCTTTGTGCATGGGATCGGTCGTGAAATCGCCATAGAGAAAAGCGAGAAACGCCGTGTTCGCCGCGTAGCGCAGCGAGCCCCATTGGTCCAGCCACGCCAATCCGCCGGGCGTGTATTTGACGTGCTCGCCGTGATAACCCACGCTCCAAAAATCCAGCCAGCGCTCCGCGTCGTCTCTGTATTGTTGCTTGTTGGTCAACTTCGCCAATAATACGTAGCAGCCGTACGATTTGTCGTCCCAACTGAGCGTCCATTTGTACGATTTCAATTTTGTCTGCGGCTGAACGTTCAACTGCTCGTAATCGCTTTCCGCTTTTTCGAGATAGGCGGCTTCGCGCGTGGCCAGAAAAAGCCACGCCGCGCCCCAGACCAGTTCGTCCTGAAAGCCGCTAACTGAATTGTAGAACCCGCGCGCGTCTTGAATCGCGTCGCAATATTTTCCGCGATACTTGTCGGCAAAGTCGTAAAGCTGCCGCGCATGGCCGAGCAGCTTTGCCGCGTACGCGGGATCGGTCGGCTTGAAAGCCACCGAGGCGGCGGCCAAGGCGGCGGCGGTTTCGCCGGCGAGTTCGCTGCCAGGATGGTCCTTGTCGATCTTGTACGACGGCCGCGCCATCTGCATCACTTCCGCCGGCCCCCACCAGGCGTGGTCCGCGCCGCCGTTGCCAACCTGCCCGTAAAATTCATTCGGCGACGTGTGGCATTTCAAAAAATAATCGGTGGCCCATTTGATGTTCTCCAGAATGAACGGAAGCTGCCCCGTCTTTTCGTATGCGTCTCGGTACTCGATCACGCTCCACGCCAGCAGCGTCACGCTCGACGCCATCGGCAATCCAAATTTGACGTGATCGCCCGCGTCGTACCATCCGCCGGTAAGATCGACGCCGTGATCGCTGCCGTCTTTCAAGCCGGACGGTCCGCGCCACTCGACACGGTTGTTCGCGGGCAGCGGCCCGGAGCGCTGGCATTCGTAGAAGTAGATCGATTTCTGCAGCGCTTCGGCGTAATTGAACGCGGGTTCGCCGGCGCGCAGAAGCGCAAGCGATAGAATCGTAATTGCCCAAATCGAATTTCGACGCATGACAAAGTCCGGTGATGTGTGTACGAATATGCCAGACGAAGTTCAATTAATACTCATAACGGAATCCGTTGTCCAAGGGAAAGGCGGAGTCAGGCCTTCAATCGTTCGCAGCAATCCGGAGCTTCCTCGTGAAATTCCAATACAGCCTGCGCACGCTGATCATCGCCTGCTTCGTCGCCGGAATTGTGCTGTATTTTGCCGTGGGCTCTTATTTGGACAAGTCCCTGGCGAAAGAGATGTGGATGCGCGATAAATTGATCGAAGGCAGAGTGAATGAACTCTGCCACTCAAAGAGAGAGGAAGGCGTTAGGAGCCAGCCTAAGGTGGTGCTTTATAGCACTTCAGGCGGAGCAAGTTATTCGTCGTCCGAAGGATTCAATTTTTTCGTTAGGTTCGAACGATCTGGGCTGGTTGGTCGGAACAGCGGCGACGAATTCGAACAAGATGGCACGCTTATCTACTCCATGCGCATCAGATGTGGCCGAAACGCCGTCGCCATCAATCCCATCGAATTCGACTACGACGACGCGATTGAGAATGACACTCTGCTCGCCGCCCTCAAGATTCTTTGCGACGAACACCATTGGCCCTACGTCACCCGCAAAGTCGATCACATCGAAAATGACAAATCACAAATGACAACTGCCAAATGACAAATGGTCCGTTACACGGGGACCAGTTCCATCCCATTCACCTCCGCCGCATCCGCCTCCGTATACCGCTTCAAATGGATCGCCCGATACGCCTCCTTCACCGGCGTCTCCGCCAGCGCCCCTTTCATCGCATCGAATCGCACAAAAAAAGCGTTCGGCCCCAAATCGGCGCAGCCGACCAGCACGTAGCCTTTTCGCTTCGCCAATTTCGTCAGCGCTGCCAGCGACGCGCCAAAATACAGCCGCGGTTTTCCTTTCCCCACACAGAAATCCGCTTGGTACGGAATCGTCACCGCGCGCTCCGGCCCGAATGCCGCGTTGTATTCCGCGACGACCAAGCGCGGCTTGAAATCCGCGAGCGCCTCCCAAATCCAATAATCGTTCCCGTCGATGTCCAGCGAAAACACATCCGCTTGCAAATTCGCGTTCGTCTCTTTCAGCAGCGCCGCCACGTTTTCCTTCGTCACAAACGCCTGCTTCACCGTCACGTTTGGAAAGCAGGCGTAATTGCGTCTCGCCAGCGCCGCGTCGTCGGGATTGCCTTCGATCAGCACGCCGCCCCAGCCAAAATTGAGGGTCAAATTCGCCGTGTTGCACTCCAGCCCGTTTTGAATGCCGATCTCCACAAATGTCCGATTCGTGACACCGATCTCGCGCAGAATATGCAGAATGTGCCCGTCCTCGCCCTGCATCGAATGGACGCTCAACCCCGTCGCCGCAAATCCGGGCGCAAGAATGCCGCTGTCCTTGAACGCCTCGCGCTGCAGCAATCGCAGAATCATCTGCTGATTGCGCTCGATGCGGTTGAGGCGCTTCTCGAACGCCTTCTCCGCTTTCGCGCCGCCGAAAAGTTTTTGAAGAAACGAACGTTTTTTCATGCGGAAATGTGTTTCGTAGAACGGAGCTCCGCTCCGTTCAATTTTGCGTAGAACGGAGCTCCGCTCCGTTCAATTTTGCGTAGAACGGAGCTCCCGCTCCGTTCAATTTTGCGTAGAACGGAGCTCCCGCTCCGTTCAATTCACTTAGCTTTCACCAGCGAAATCATGGCATACAGGCGCATGAACGCTTTGATGTCCATGCTGAACAGTTCTTCGAGTTTTGGAATCGACGCCGACAATCCCGCCTTCTCCAGCGCCTCGGCCGATTCCATCTCGCGCTTCAATGGCGTCAGCAATCCGGCCTTGTCCAACTTCTCGATCGAGTCCCACGCGGAAAGCGCCTCACCGACGTGATGCAAAAACGATTGCTTGTCCAACTCCTCCGCTTTTTCCGGCGACAACGATTTCTCCCACAACGACGGCTTGTCGTGCAGCGACAAAATCAATTCCGCCTGCGCCAGCCGCGCCCATGCCGCCGCATCGTCGGGACTCAAAAATGCCGCCTCGCGCGACACGCGCCGCGCGTGATGCAGCTTCAACAATTCCACGCTGACATCCGGCGCGCGTTCCGGATTGGTCGCCATCCCAATCAGCGCGTCGGCCAGCCCGACTTTGAAATCGACGTTGTCCGGCGCGACCAGAGTCAGATGATGAAACTCGTCGCTGGCTTGCCCGAAATGTTTTTGAGCCAGCAGAATCCGCCCGGCGATTCCCAGCGGTTCGCGCTTGTCGCGTTCCGCAAGCGTCTCGGCAATGCCGGCCAGCTCCATTGCCTTCGCCGGCTGGTTGCGCTCTTGAACCAGCTCCGCCGCCTGCGCGATCAGCCGCGCGGCTTTCGGTTCGCTCTGAAACCCCGGCGTGCTCCGCTGCAACGCGTCCAGCATCAGCAGCGCGTCGTTGCCCCGCCCGTGCGACCGCAAAATCTTCACCGCCAATTCCACGCATTCGTACGACGATTTCTTCGCAGCCGTGAGTTCCTGCGAGAGATCCTGCAATAGCGTCATCGCCTTGTCGATCTCGCCCTTTTCGCTCAATTCGCGCGCCCGCGCCATCGCCTCCGGCTCTTTCTCAACCTCTTTGACCACGGTGGGATTCTCGCGTTCCGCTCTGGCGATTTCGATTTTGTCGTCGTTGAGCCAGTGATGCCGCGGCGCAAGTTTGTCGGCCAGAATCCGATTCTCCTTCGCCGTCGGCGTGTATTCGCACGCGCTGCGCCAATGCGCGCGCCCCGCCGCGCTCAAGTCCAGCGCCTGCTCGACCGAACTGCGGTAGCCGCTCAGCATTCCCTCCAAATCGGAAACGTATTCGGGATCGGGTTCGAACTGCGTGCTGCGCAAAAGCTGCTTCGTAAAATACAGCGCCTTGGGCGCCGAAAATTCCAGCAGCATGTTGTCGTCGGTGTGCAGCACCGGCGCGTGCTCGCGCCGGCTTAAAATCCAGCGCAATTCCCAATCCGTGCTCATGAAGCACGCCAGAAATTCCTCTTCCGTATCGAAGTCGATCTTCTTCAGCATCGGCAGCACTTTCGCCTGCCGCATTCGTTCGTGCAGCGTGTCAAACGGCAGATGCACCGGCCCGTCGGAGCCGATCAGCAAAAAATCCAGTTTGTTTACGCACCACAATTGAATGTGCGGAAAAACGTCGCCGAATGTTTTGACAATGTTGAAAAAATCGTCCTCCTCCAGCGAGTAGCAATGAATCCACTGGCACATGATGCCCTTCGGATTAAGCCGCTCGCGGCAGAGTTGAAACGATTCGCGCGTGAACAGATTCCCCACGCCCGCCAGCCACGGATTCGACGGCTCGCTGGCGATCACGTCGTATTTTTTGCTCGTCAGCAGCAGGTGATTGCGCCCGTCGTTCACGATCAAATTCAGCTTCGGCGTGTCCAGCCAATACGATCCCTTTTTCTCCGGCCGTTCCGAATACTTCAAGCCCGTGTACTCCGCAAACCAATAGGACGCCTCCACCACTTCCGGCGACATCTCGACGACATCCACGCTCTCGACCGAATCCGGCGCCAGCGCCGCGGCGGCGCTTGCGCCGGAGCCGAGCCCAATCACGAGCACGTTCTTTGGCCCGCTTTCATGCATGATCAGCGGCACCAGCGCAAGACCCAATTGCGTGCTCATGTCGTGATGGCTGGACGCGTCAGGCTTGCCGCCGACGCTCAACGAACGTTCCACGTGGTCGTCGTCGATGATTTCTTCCGGCGAACTATCCGCTTGCGCGGATTTCTTTGGCGGAAGAATGTCTTTTACAGCCACCGTGGCAGAACTGCCCTCGTTGTAATAGAGCAATTTTTCATCCGCATTCACCGCAAACGCCATCGCCCAGTTGCCGGCCCGCACGGCCTTGTTGATCCTGTCGTTGCGCTTCAAATACATCCCGCTGCTCATCGTCAGCGGATCCCAGCCCGGCGCAAACGTTAGCACGCCCAACACTGTTGCCGCCGCGAGAATCACAATCATGAATTCACTGCGCGGCGTTTTGTCATGCCCCGATTTCGACATGAAATAAAGCACCAGCCCCGGCGCCGCGTACAGCACCGCCATCAACTTCAGCGTCCCCGCGATTTGAAGCCACGGCAGCAGCACCAGCCCGCCCAAAAAACTTCCGAGGATCGAACCGACCGTGTTCACTGCGTAAATCGTGCCGACCGTGCGCCCCGGCGCGCCTTCGGTCCGCGCCGCCACTTGCATCGTCAGCGGCATCGTCGCGCCCATCAAAAATGTCGGCCCGACAATCAGCAACCCAATGCCCAGCGCTTGCAGCGCCAGCAGTGTGTTCCAGCCGCGGTCGCTGCCCCAGATCGTGAGCAGATAAAAAAACTGCGGGCCGTGCCCGAGTATCGCCGTCAGCGCCATGCAGCCCAGCCCGATCGCCAGCAACAATTTTCCCAGCAGCGCCAGCGGGTCGTGCGTCTTTGCCGCCGCGCGCGATCCCCACACGCCTCCGATGCTCAATCCAAAAATGAACACCGCGACGATCAGACTGAACGCATACGTCGAACTGCCGGTCGCCAGACTGATCGCGCGCGTCCAGCCAATCTGCGTCGCCATCGCCGCGAAGCCGGTGATGCCGAACGTCAGGATCGCCAGCTTCAACGCCAGCGCCGAAACCGGCGCCTGTTGTGGTGCAGGCGGCTCGCCTGCATCCCGTACCGCAGGCTTCCAGCCTGCATTTTGTGGTGCAGGCGGCCCGCCTGCATTTTGTTGTGGTGCAGGCGGCCCGCCTGCATTGGTTTTCATTTCCGCCGAATTCTCCTTCATCCCAAAAATCACCGCCAGCGTCCCCAGAATCAAATTCGCACCCACCGCAATGTAATTCGAATTCGCTTTTCCCAGCATCGGCAGCAGCACGAATCCCGTCAACGCCGCGCCCAGCACCGCGCCGAATGTATTCACCGCGTAGAGCGCGCCGACGGTCCGTCCAAGAAACGCCTTCGACCTCACCAGAAATTGCGACAGCACCGGCAGCGTCGCGCCCATGAACGTCGTCGGAATCAGCAGCAGAAAAAACGAAATCGCAAAGCGCGCGACGCTCAAACTCGTCCCGCCGCCATTCTCGCCGTACAGCGAGCGGTAAAACGGAATGATCGGACTGTTCGCGCCAAATGCCCACGGCAAAAACGCGCAGTAAATTCCAATCGCCAATTCCAAAAATCCATAGACCATCATGGGCCGCTTCAAGCGGTGGCACACGCGCCCGCCGACATAACTGCCCAGCGCCAATCCGGCCATGAACGCCGTCAGCACCGCCGACATGCTCTGCACCGTGTTGCCAAAAAGCAGCCCCAGATGGCGGCACCACAGCACTTCGTAAATCAGCCCGCAGATGCCCGAAAACAAAAACAGCACCCATACCACGGCCCGCTGCGTGCTTATCCGCGGAACCGCGCGCGCTCGCGCGGCGACCGTTGAGACTTGTTCCATTCGTTCCTCGCCACTTGTGGTGCAGGCTTCCAGCCTGCATAGCCAAACCACGCAGGCTGGAAGCCTGCACCACACTTTCATTCGTTACGCTTTAATATCGGTCCGGCTCAAGCGCCGCTGTAAGGCCAACAATTCATTTTTATCCGCCGGCAGCCACGCCGAACCCAGTTCGCGCGTCCACCATTCCTGAGCCTGCGCGAATGGCACGGCCTCAATCGCGTTCATAAACGCGCCGAACTCCGCCGTCAGCGCGCGGCGCTGTTCAGGATTTGCTTGCGCAATAAATTTGTCCAGCGCCCCCGCCGGCGAGCCGCTGTCGTCGATGTAATCCTGATGCAGATACCCGCCCACAAACGCCGAAAGCTGCGGGTAATCCTTGCGAGAAAATGGTTTCATTTTCATCACACTCAAGCGCCAGACACTTTGAAACCTTGAAACCTTGAATCTCGAATCTCGAATCTCGAACCTCGAATCTCGAATCCCGAAACTTGAATCTTGAATCTTGAATCTTGAATCTTGAATCTTGAATCTTGAACCCTTGAACCTTGAATCTTGAATCTTGAACCGTTCACTCTTCCGGATACGTCGTGAGCACAAAAAATCCGCCGCGCCCGTCCTTCTCCAGCACAACCTTGGCGCGATGCACCGGCTTGGATTGCGTCGAATTGCGATGCACGGTTCGACCGATCGGATGCGCCGGGTCGCCGTTGTAATCCAGCGTCATCCGCGTGTTGTCCGTTCCGCGCAGCCAGCTTTGCACGCGCTCCCGATTCTCCGCCAGCGCGATGCCCACGCAGCGTTCCGCCGTTTCCTTGTCGCTGTACGTCGAGGCGCTGCTGATGCGCTCCTCTGCGAGGCGCTCGATCAACTGCTGATCCGTGCGGCCCACGTGCTTCTTCAGCGTATGTCCGTGCCCTTCGTCTTTTTCAAGATCGTAAAGCGAAGCATTGGCGGAACGGGAAGAACTTTCGGTGTCGTGCGAATTGCCGCGCGCGGAATCGTTTCGCGGAGGCGCATTCCGCGTTTCATTGGTATCAGTCGGAAACGCCGGCACATTCGGGCCACCGTTGCCGTTGGCATTCGGCCCAACCGGCACCGTACCGCCGTATTGAAAATACAGATAGGCCGCGACCGCGGCGATAAATCCGGCGACCGCCTTGAGCGCGTTGTTCTTGTCCATGCCACGAATGCTACTTCACGCGCGTTTCGCACGCAACCGCCGCGCCCGCTCGACTTCCTCCCAATGCCGCCGAGCCTGGTCGGAGTCGAGCGACGCGTACGTCAGGGACCTCACCATTAATGGAGCGACCGCGCGCGGCCGTTCGCGCGCGCCGAGGCACACAAACGTCACGTACGCGCTGAACATCTCCGTCTCCGCTGCGGCGCCGAGCAAAAATACCTGCGTAAAAACTGTCAGCGACGTGCGCCCCGCATGGACCGGCAGCGAGCGAAAACGCAGCAGCGAACCCTGCTTCACCGGCTTGTTGAAGACAACGCGGTCGATCGCCACCGTAACCAGATTCGCTTCCGGCTTCAGCAGCGACATGGCGGAAATGTAGGCCTGTTCGTCAAGCCATTCGAGCAAGCGTCCGCCGAATAGGTAGCCGTGGTGGTTGAGGTGTTCGGGGCGGACGAGCAGAGTCGATTCGCTGGGTTTCACGCTCGTTGACGCTCCCGTTCGCGTTGCCGTTCAACGCGCTTTTCGCTTGCCGTTCAACGCCAACGGCGTTGAGTAACAAAGCCCAGGGTTGGCGCGTACTCGCGCCTACCCTGGGACACAAAACGCTCAACGCCTTCAACTCCGAAGGAGTTGCGTCCATGAACTTGCAATTTACTTCCGCCCCGCAATCCGTTCCAGCACCTGCCGCAAATCCGCGCGCGACGCCACCGAAATCAATTCGCAATTCTCCGCAAGCAACACAATCTCGCCGCCGGCGTCGAGGCTTTTCAACAGCGCGACTTCTTCGTTGAGTTTATCCAGCACTTCGGTGGATGGATTTTCAGCCTTCGCGCGAATTTTGTCGGGATCGATGCCGACAGCTTTGAGCGGCACGTCCCAATACGAACTGCCGCGTTTCTTGCCCCACTCGATGAAATACGCGTTGAGCTTCAATGGATAATCCAGCCGCGCGGCCATCGCGCGCGCGGCCTCTTCGACTTCGGCGACGCCGTTCTTCGCGGCCAATTTTCCTTCGTCATTCAAATACAAAATATCGTGCAGCACCAGATTCAATCCCGCGCACTCGCGCGATTTTGCGCAGTCGAGCGCCGTTTCAAGCGCTTCCTGTCCGTTCTTGCTGAAACGTGAGACAAACAAATCCGCGCGCCCTTTGATGCGCGGCCGTGCCAGGATGCGATTCGACCCGACGCCAAATTGGTCTTCGCGCAGCAGCAGCCATTTTGTTTCGACGCCTTTGTCGTCCTGAATGGAAATGTCGCGCGCCACGCGGCCGACCGTGCCTTTGTAGCCGTCCTCCGTCTTCGCAATCGGGTCAATCAGATACGCCGGCAAGCGCGTCACTTTCGCCTGCTCGGCCAAGCGCTTCCCTTCCGGCGTGGCGATGTCCACCAATTTGTAATCCAGCCCCGGCAAATCGCCAATCAGCGCTTCGAGAATCGTGTCGCGGTTCGACGACAGCGCGTCGTTGTCCACGAGCACCGTTGCCGGAACTTTCACTGCAACTTTCGTCGTGTCGCAATGCGCGCCCGGCTTGCCGGCGTCGATGCATTTCGCGACGAAGCCGCGCTTGCGGCACTGAGCGTCGAAGAAACACAGTGGCGCATCTTTGCACGCCGCCGGCTTCGGCTCATCCAATTGCCCGCACAGCGCGCCAAGCAAATGCAAGCGGTCGATGTCGCCGTCGAACAAACGGTTGCCAATCACAATCGACGGCGTCGCATGCACGCGGCGCCGTTCCGAAAGCTCAAAATCCGCGCGCAGCAGTGCATCCGCCTCGCCGTCTTCGAGGTCGCTGGCGATGCGCGTTTTCAGAATATGAAGCGCATCCGCGCCGGCCTGCCACGGGTCGCGATGCGCCGCGCGCCATTCAAACCACTCCCAGATTCTCTCCGGATAATATTTCCACAGCAGCGCCTGCACGCGCGCCTCATTCAATTCTTCGTCGCCGTGCAGCGACGTGAGTTTGTCGCCGCTCTTCTCCACCACCCAATGCGGTGTGATCGTGACGCGCCCTTCGAGCTCTTTCGTCAGTTTCTGAAGTTCCGGCCGCGCCAATTTGCAACCGGGGCAATCCGGCATCATCCAATATTCGAGCGCAATGGTCTTCTTGCCTTTTTTCTTGAGCGCGTCGAGATGCGGCGCAAGCAACGCGGCGATTTCGGGATCGTCGGGAATGGATTTGTCGAGCGGTTCGAGATGGACGCGGAAGTCGTAACGGCCAGTTTTTTCTTTTAATGGGAAGACCTCGACCACGACGAGATTGTGCGCCTGATAATCAAAATTCACGACGCGACCGGATTTCCAGCTTGTGCGTTGCGTCGTTTTGCGGCTGGCAACGAAAATGATGTCCGGCCCGATTGCTTTAAGGGCCTCTTCAGAGTTTTCTTCGCCGAGTCGAGATAAATGAATGTCGATGAATGTTTTGGCAAAATCCGCCGCGCGATGCCAGGCATGCGGGGGCGCTGGCGCATTTTTTCCGAAGATCTCGACGCCCTCTTCGCTCCATCCATAAATAACGATGGGCGTATCGGCAACTTTTGTGGACAGCGCGTTGGATGTCGCAACGGGACTGGGCGCGTCCGCTGCAGCTTTGATGAATTTCGCTTCTGTCGGCCCCATCGCCATCGCGTCGTACTTCATCAACTTCATCGCTTCACTCATTAAATGAGTGCGCAGTTTATCCCGCTCGGCATCCCCATCCGAATCCTCATCATAAATCCCGCCCGCCGCCCAGCCGCCGCCATCCAAAAGAATCACCGGCCCGCGCTCGCGGTAGCGTTTGATCAGCGTCGCGCGCCGCGCCACCCCGCCCAGCGGCTGCAGCGGGCAATCGCACGGCAGCAGCGCCGCGTGCGCTTCCGCGGTATAGAGAATCGTGAAAAGCGGCTTGGTTTCCGGTTCGGCGGCGACAGTTTTGAAATTGAAGAATGACAAATAACAAATGACAACTGCCAAATGACAAATAAGTCCCCGCACGCAATCAACAGTCTGGCGCGTGTTTCCTATCTCCTGTCTCCTATCTCCTATCTCCTGCCGTCTCATTATTTATTTCTCTGCTTCAATTCAGTAAAAATATCTTCGAGCAGCGACTGGTACGCGTGCACCGATTTCGTCGCGCGCGAAATGCCGTCGATCTGCTCCAGATTCGCCTTGGGCGTCTTGCCTTTGAACTGCTCGATGAATTTCTTCGTCTCGGCGTCGGGCAGCGGCGTGCCGATGCGTTCGATTTCGCGCACCGGCCGCACTTCCATAATCGCGAGTTTGTCGTCGAGCGCCGCGAGGAATTGCGTCCCGCTGCAAATCGGACAGCCGATCGGGTCGTAAGCGTCGGCGATCCAGCCGGCCGGTTTGCCATTCTTCGTAACGCGATAAAAGTTGATCAGCGCGCCGGTTTGAGCGTTGTCGGCCGCGGCCGTCGCGTCCTCTCCAAATATCTCCTTCGCGAATTTTGGGACGTCGGTGACGATGCGGTCTTTGTGGCTTTCGTCTTTTTTGCTGACTTTAATCAGGCGCGTCATCATCCCGCTGAAAAATGCTTCAATGTCGCGTTTCTCGCCTTTGTCGATCAGAAAGTGCGGGCCGAAGAACAGCGTGATTTCACCGGGGTTTTTGATGTCGAATTCCTTCTCCAAATTCTTCAGGCGCTTGGCGTGTTTCTTTTCGTCGATGGAGAGGTATTCCGCGGGAATGTTTGGCGCAACGCTCTTCATCACGCCTTCGACGAATTTTCGGGTCTCGGCTGCGCGCGGATCGGCGTTTGAAAAAAAGAACTCGACGTGCGGCGTGTCCGGCGGATCGTCGGCGGCGGCCACGATGCCCGCCGGCGCGAGCGCTCCAGTCAGAATCAAAACCCATTTCGCAGCGAACTTGCGCACGATCGACATTGAACTTTGAACCTTGAATGGTGAATTCTATTTTAAAACGCCCTGCGCGCGCAAAATCTCGCGCGCTTTCGTCTCGTCCTTCTTGATCTGCTCGACCAGCGCCTGCACGTCCGGAAAGCGCCGCTCGTCGCGCAGCTTTTCGATGAACTGCACTTCCATCTTCTTATCGTACAAGTCGCCGTCAAAATCAAACAAATGCGTCTCGACCAGCAGATCGGGTTTCGCGCCCGGTTCGGGCTGTACGACGGTGGGACGATATCCCACGTTGCTGACCGAACCGTACGCGCGATTGTTGAGCAGTGCTATCGTCGCATATACACCAAACGGCGGGCGGAATTCGCGCCCCAAATCCAGATTCGCCGTGTGATAACCCAGCCGCCGCCCGCGCCCGTCGCCCCGGACGACCGTGCCGTAGACCGAGACGCGCCGTCCCAGCATCGCTTCGGCGTCGCGCAGCCGCCCGTCGCCGATGGCTTCTCGGATTTTCGTGCTCGATATCGCGCCCCCATCCGCGCAAAGCACCGGCCCCTGACAGCGCGCATCAAAGCCGAGTTCTTGCGCGATCGTCGTTAGCCCCGGCGAATTGTGGCTGATCCGGTCGCAGCCAAAACGCGAATCGAAACCCATCATCAACCCGCGCGCGTGCAGTCGTGCCACGAAAAAGTGTTTCGCAAAATCGCGCGCCGACAACTGCGATATCTCCGGCGTGAAATCAAGCACCCATGCGAAATCCAATCCGAGCCGTTCGAAAAGCACCAGCCGGTGTTCCAGCGTCGTGACCAAATCCGGCGAGCGGCCTTCGAGCGTCTTGCGCGGATGATCGCGAAACGTGATCGCGCCCGTCGGCGCGTTAGCTTCCTTGCCCCACGCAACCAGCGCGCTCAATACATTCTGATGCCCGCGATGCACGCCATCGAAGGTGCCAATCGCCAGAACGGCGCCGCGCTCCGACGGCTGCGTTTCGTTTCCGAAATACGTTCGCATGGAGGCATTATGGCGACAATGAGCCGCACGTCAAACGGACAGGGGTGGCGAAAAGCGCTGGTTGCGGTTCCCCTCTCCCACCGGGAGAGGGCCGACGAGCGTACTCGCTCGCGGTGTGAGCGCTGGCTGCGGTTCCCCTCTCCCACCGGGAGAGGGCCGACGGGCGTACTCGCCCGCGGGGTGAGGGGTGGCCTGCGAATCAAAGACAAGCTTCCAATTTCCCAACTTGCGCCAGGCGCTGAAATACTTCGACCGTTTCGCGCAGCCCTTGTTCCAAGTGAATGCGCAACAACCCGGGATAATCACGCCGCAACACGGCGTCGTCCAAGCGCTGCGTTACCGGGATATCGCCGCCTTTGGCGGAGATGAACTGGCTGGAGCCGGGCAGCACGCGCTCAAGCGTCTTGAGGAAGCCTGCGGTGTCGGTAACGTCGCCGCCAACCGAGTACACGCGCGCATCCTCCGCCACATTTTTCGAACAGCGCACGAACATGTCCGCGACTTCGCGCGCGTGAATGTAAGCAGTGAGGCCAGTAAACGGGATTTCGAACTTGCGCTTCAAAATCGCCGCGGCAATCGCTCGCGTTGGGAAACTGGTCATGCCAAAATCGCGCCCGGGACCGTACACCGTCAGTGGGCGCAGGCCCACGCTGGGCAATTTGTCGGTGAGCCAATAGGCTTTCGCGCAATACTCATTGCAGAGTTTGTACGCGCCATAGTGGCTCGTCGGTTTCGGCGCGGCATCGTTGGCCACCACGCCTTCCGGGTATTCAGCGTCGGGACCCAGGACGGCGGCGCTGCTGGCGTAGACGACGCGGGGGAAACCCCTCACCCCCGGCCTCTCTTCCCCAAGGGGCGAGAAGTGAACAGCCTCAACCTTCGCCGCTTCAAAAATATTGAGTGTGCCGATCACGTTGACTTTGGCGCCCAGCACCGGATTCTCGCGGCACGACGGCACTTGCAGGCCGGCCAGATGAATGATCGCATCCGGACGGATTTCGCGCACCGCGGCGACGACATCCTGCGTCTCTTCAATCTTGACCGATCGAAATTGGATGCGCGCGATCTCTTCGGGCGAGAGGATCATCTCCCAGCGCTTGGTGATTCGTTGCAAATCGAAAACAGTGACGGTCTGGCCTTCGGCGAGCAGTTGTTTGACCATCCACGTGCCGAGAAAGCCGCAGCCGCCGGTGACGAGCGTGTGCATGGGAAAGTCCTGAGTATAGAGTCGTCCTGCGTCCCGTGTAAACCTACCGCAACGATGCATGCTTGTCGCGGTGCAATTGCGATCAACGTTTTTTCGCGGAAAATTTGCGTTGATTTCGGAGAAGCCGGTGTGTATTCTTCGTGCGCTTTTGCGTTAATTTTTGGGAAGATACTTAATCCTTCGGGATACTGAGTATCCTAAGAGCGACAAACGGAAGCTTGTCCACGGCGACTCGTGTGGGGTTGCCGGTCGATCGGTCATGAGATTCAAGGAGAAAAGAAAAATCATGAAGCGCACTATGATGGTTGCGGTGTTGGGTGTGGTTCTGGTCGCGTTTGTGGCGCAGCCGATTTTGGCGAAAAAGGAATTCCTGGAAGAATTCAAGAAGGCCTACCCGGACGCGAAGCCGCTTCAGAAATGCACGACCTGTCATACGCCGGCCGGCAATGAAAAGCCCGGCAAGAAGAATCTCAATCTGTACGGCAAGGAATTGCAGGGTTCGGACGAAGCCAAACCGGCGATGGGCAAGGACAAAAAGCCTTCCGCCGACGACCTCAAAGCGGTCGCCGCCGGCATCAAGGCCATCGGTTCGAAAATGAGCAATGGAAATGGAAAAACGAACGACGTTAACATCAAAGCCGGCGTGAATCCGGGCGTGAAGTAATTGAATTTGGCCTGAAAATCAATTCAATCCCGATTTCAAACAGGCGTTTGAAATCGGGATTTTTTTTATTTCTACGACGGAACTCGCACGCTACTCCGAAAACAATTCCTTCCAGTTCCTTGCTTTCGGCAAATGTTTGGCAAGCCGCGCCAACCGATCCAAGGAAGTTTCTCGGTTAAGCTTTGCAAGAATCCGCGCATCAGGTTTCCCAAACTGCAGCGTACCCAAGTCCAGCAGAATGCGCTTGGCGCCCCGCGCCTCGCCTCGCGCCTCGCCCCGCGCCTCGCCCCGCGCTTCACCCCGCGCCTCGCCCCGCGCCTCGCCCCGCGCTTCACCCCGCGCCTCGCCCCGCGCCTCGCCCCGCGCCTCGCCCTTCTTAATCGTCGCTTGATACGTCTTCGACGCTTCCAGAATCTCGTCCAACATGCCCAGTCCTCCCATGAACTTTCGCAAAAACTTGTCGCTGTGCCGCAATCCGCCGAGAAAATATGCCGCGGAAAGCAACTTGTGCTTTTCCGCGGGCGCCAACTGCTCCGCAATTCGCTTGCGCATCGTTTCGACGATGGCTCTGAACTTTTTCCCAGGCAACTTCGTCAGCGCAACCAAGGGTAGCATCCACACACTGCCGCTCAAAACCGCCTCGGGCGCCAACTCCCACAATCGTATCACTGTGTACCGAAATTCCAGATATTTCCGGCTGCTCACATGGCGCTCGAGTTTGGCGCTCATCGCCGGCCCATCCGCTTCCGGGCGCATCAACACAATAATGCTGTGCACGGGCAAGCCGTGCTTGTCGCTGAGCAGCACCGAGTATTTCAAACTTCTCGCCGGCAGCAGCGCTTCGTAGTTCGCTTGGAATTCGAATTGCGCCAGCGATTCAACCGGCCCATAAACGCGCATCACTTTGTCGGCATCAGCCGCAACCGTCGAAAGCTCCGCGTCGATGATTTCAACGCGCTCGGCTTTGATCCGCGCCAGGCGCACCCAACCGCCCGGGTCGCGATCGAAAATCACTTTCGACGTTGCATCATATCTTTTCGCCATGTCAGTTCATTTCCGAGCCTTCGGATCCAGCGCGTCCCGCAATCCGTCCCCAAGCAGGTTAAACGAGAGCACCGTCAACACGATCGCCATGCCCGGAAACACGGCCATCCACCAGTTCAGCTCGAAATATTGCTGCGAATCGGAGAGCATACCACCCCAGCTTGGAAACGGTTCCTGAATCCCCAGCCCCAGAAATGAAAGCCCTGCTTCGCCCAAAATATTTCCCCCAATCGCCAATGTCGCCAGCACAATAATCGGCGAAAGACAATTGGGCAGGATGTGCCGGAACATGATCCGCGTGTTGCTGCCGCCCAAAGCTCGCGCGGCTGTGACGTAATCCAGAGTTTTGACTGTAAGCACCTGAGCGCGGACGACACGCGCAATGCCCGTCCACCCCACCATGCCCAGCGCAATGAACAGCGTCCAGAACGACGGGTTCGTGATCAGCGCGCCCGGATTGGCGAGCGGCGTGGGTTTGTAGAGCACGGTGATCGCAATCGCCAGCAGCAGCGTCGGAAAAGATGCGATCGTGTCCGTGAGGCGCATCAACACCGCGTCGGTCGCCCCGCCGAAATAGCCCGACGACAGACCGAGCGTCACGCCGATCAGCAGCGACAACACCGTGGCGCTTATCCCGATCAACAGCGACACGCGCGCGCCGTACATCACGCGCGACAACATGTCGCGCCCCAGAAAATCCGTGCCCAGCACGTGCGCCGCGCTCGGTCCCTGTCTCACGTGCGCGCGAAATTGCTGGTCGTAGGGATACGGCGCCAGCCAGTTCGCGCTGATCGCGCACAGCAGCATGAACAGCAGCAGCCCCAGCGCCACCATCGAGCGCGAGTCTTTCCACAGCCGCGACCACGCCGACGGCGCGCGCGACGGCACGATTTCCGGCTCCGTCGAAACCGGCAAGGGTTGCGGCAGCATCACCGCCTGTTCATTCGCCATGTCGAATCCTGGGATCGAGGAATGCGTAAAGCACGTCAATGACAATGTTGGCCACGACGAGAATTAATGCAAACACCACGCAGCAGCCCATCACCACCGGCAGATCGCGTTGGAAAATGGCGTCCTTTATCACGCTGCCAATCCCCGGGATGTTGAATACCGTCTCGGTCAGCACCGCGCCCGAAAGCAAACCGGCAAAATCGTTGCCGATCACCGTCACCACAGGGATCAGCGCGTTCGGAAAGGCGTGGCCCAAAAGCACCCGCCAGTTGCCGCGCCCCTTCGCCCGCGCGCTGCGGATATACTCCTGGCTCATCGTTTCCAACATGCAGTTGCGCGTCAGCCGCGAGACCGACGCGGTGCTTAATAGTCCCAGCGTCAGGCACGGCAGCACTAAATGTTTCAGACTTCCCGGCTCGTAGCCGCCAATTGGAAACCAACCCAGTTTGACTGAAAAAACCAGCATCAACAACATGCCGAGAAAAAATGCCGGAAATGAAATTCCGATTGTGGCAAAGACCGATGACGAATAGTCGATCCATGAATTTGGGCGCCACGCCGAGAATACGCCGAATGCCACGCCCAGCGTCGCCGCCAGAAAAATTGCGCCCAGCGTCAAGCGCAGCGTCACGACAATGGACTCCGCAATCATCTCGCTGACGGATTTTCCTTCTTTCACCACCGATAGGCCCAAGTCGCCGTGCAGCAAATTGTTCATGTGGTTCAGGAAGCGCTCATGCAGCGGCTTGTTCAGCCCCAGGTGTTCTTCGATGCGTTTGCGTATCGCGGGATCCGCGTGCGGACCCATCATCTGGCGCACGGGACTGCCGCTGAGATCGCTCAACAAAAACGCAATCAGCGCCACGCCGATGAGCACGGGAATCGTCTGAAGAGTGCGCCGAAAAATGTACGTGCCCATAGCGGCTCCGCGATCCTTACTTTTCCAGCAGTTCCATTTTCTTCAATTTCACAATCAGCCGCCGGCTGGCCGCATGTTTATCCCCGCCCGGTGGAATCGGCACGCCTTCCTGCGGCGGTGCGCCTTCCTTCTTTTCGTAAACAGGAAGATCAAACGCCTCCGTCAGTACGCCGCCCACCGCCACGGCCTTTTCAATGAATCCGTCAGGCCACGCCGAAAGCCCGCCGATGTAAATCACCCCGTCCGACGTAAGCAGCACTGGACCCGCCGGGCCAAATTTGGCCATGCTCGCCACGCCGCTGATTGACACTCCCTGGCCGATCTTCTCATCCAGCGCAGTGGCTTTCTCGTCTGCCGCCGTCGTCGCCACATACACGTCCCGGAACTCGACCATCGGGAATTCCGTTCCAGTGTCCAGCATCGTCTTGTTCTCGCGAATACCCTTGACCTCCTTGCGAATCAACACCTCGTTGAGCGGATGGTAAGTGCAGACCCACGGCATCTCGTCGAGAATAATGTCCTCCGCCTTTTCGTACAGTTTCGTGCGCTCGCCAAAATCCGTGACGTGGCGCGCTTCTTCGGTCAAGCGGTCCACTTCAGGATTCGAATAAAACGTCGTATTGCCCTCGGAACCCCATTGCTTGCTATTGAAGAGCACGTACAGGAAATTGTCAGGGTCCGGATAGTCAGCCACCCAGCCGAGCAGAAACATGGGTGCCGGTTCGTTTTCGGTCTCCTCCAAAAAGCGATTCCACTCGCGGAACTGCAATTGAACGGGGAACCCAGCGCTTTTCAAATCCTGTTGAATCGCCTGCGAAATGACCTTCGTGTCCGGATCGTTGCGGCAGAGCATCGTGACCGGCGGCAATCCTTCGCCGTTGGGATAGCCGGCTTGCTTCATCAATTCGCTGGCCTTGGCCAAATCTTTCTTCATCGGCGGGCGGCTTTCTTTGCAGCCTGGCAGGCCCGGCGGCAGAACTCCGATCGCCGGCACCGCGCGGCCTTCGAGCACATTCTTGCACAAATTTTCGCGATCGATCGCAAAGCTCATCGCCTGCCGAAGCAGTTTGTTCGTGCCGTAGGGTGAAAGATCAGCTTTGTTTTTCCATTTTCCAGACGGCATCCCGAAGCCGATGTAGTTGGTGCGGACATTCTGATACTTGATCCAATTCTCAGGGCCGACATCCGCTTCAGCTTCCTTCACATGGCCCTGTGGAATCGTGGCGGCGTCCAATTGCCCGGCCATAAAAAGCTTCAAATGAAGGTTGTGCTCCTTATAAATCAAAAACTTGATCGCCTCCATCTTCGGCTTTCCGCCGAAATATTGATCGAAGCGCCGCAGCACCAATTGCCGGTTCGCGTACCAATCTTCCTTCGCCAGTTTGAACGGCCCCGTTCCCACCGGCACGCGCGAAAGATGATTCACGGGGTCTTCCGCGGCCTCTTTGGGAACGACCGCGCAACTGACCGTGCACAGATGCTGCTCAAACGGACCGAACGGATTTGCTAATTCGATTTGCACCGTGTAATCGTCGAGCGCGCGAATGCCCAGATTCGGGTCGTCGTGCATGAGCCGGTCGCCGTTGGCCTTCACGTATTCAGGCGCGCCTTTCACGAACGGCTCCAGCAAATCCGCGCGTTTGCTCAACGGGCTGAGCAGCCGCTTGAGGCTATAGACCACATCCGCAGCTTTCATCTCACGGCCGTTGTGAAACAGCACGCCTTTGCGCAACTTGAACGTATACAGCTTTCCGTCGGGCGTAATCGTGTGCGATTCGGCGAGATCGTCGCCCGGCTTGAGTTCGCCTTTCTCGTTGAGCTTGAGGCGTAGCAGGCGGTTGTAAATTTTTTCGGAGACGCCGTCCGAAACGGTGTCCACGACCGAAATGGGATCGAGCGTTTGCGGCTCCGTATCAACCGCCAGCCGCAATTCGCGCCCGGGCACGCGCGCCAGAAGTTTCCCGCCCGAACCGCGCACTGTCTCATCACCGCTATCTTCGCCCGATTCGCCTCCCGCGTTCCGTCCCGACAGCGCCAGCGCCATGAACGCCACGAAGCAAACCGTCACTGCGGCCAACATCCCGTACAAGCGATTCACAATTGCGCTCCTGAAAAGTTTCCCTCACTTTACCGAATTCCCGCATCGGATGCCAGCAAAGTACGTTCGTAGTCCCGCCTTTAGGCGGAATCGGCCATTCCGCCGCGGCACTGACTGCCGCCTAAAGGCGGGACTACAAACAAAAGCCCGTGTTACTTGTCGCGTTTCATGGTAAAATTCAGAACGCAAATCATTGGCCGCTTGCTTTCGCGCGCGGCTCTGGAAAGGAACGCCGAATGTCCGATGTTTCCGTGCAAGAATCCACCGAAGTCCGCCCCGACGCGGTGCGCCGTGTGGCTATTGTCGGCGAAATACCGTTCGCCGGCCGGGCGCTGGCCGGCGCGCTGACCGCCTCGGGCGCGGTGGCGCGCGTGCTGTGCCCCGATTCCGCGGTCGAAGCGGCGCTTAAAGCGCTTCCGAATTCGCACAACGTTGAGCTCGTCGAAGGAGACCTCGGCTCGCCCGGTGCAGTTTCCTCGGTGCTGAAAGATGTCTACGGCGTTTGTTTCCTATCGCCCATTTCGATGAACGGGCGTATCTATCGCGCCAAGGAACACATCGACGATGTGAAAGCGGTCGTGCAGGCCGCGGAATTGAACGCGCTGCGCAAAGTCGTTTACCACTCGGCCATCGGCGCAAGCGTCGGCGCGAATTCGCGCGCATTGCAGGACGCAGCGGCGGCGGAGGAACTGGTTTCAAAGTCGCGCTGCGAAGATTTTCGCGTGCGCACCGGACCGTTGATGGGCCGCGGCGACGGTTTTCTCACCGAAATCGTGCAACGCGCAAAAAGTGCGGCGCCTTTTATGACGGTGATGGGATACGGCGCGACGATTGTCCAGCCGCTTGCCGCTGAAGATTTCGGGCGCGCGCTGGCGCACATTTTTACCGCGACTTCGGATGCGCCCGCCAATGGCCTGTACGCTTTGGTCGGGCCGGAAACGCACACCCTGCTTGAACTGACCGATTCGGCGCTGGAGATTCTCGACCGAAAGAAGCTCAAGTTTCACGCGCCGCTGACGTGCCTGAAACTCGCCTCTGCTGTCGGCGGCAATGCAAAATTTTCCGAGCGCGTAAATCTGCTTTTCGACGCGTTCGCCGTCGAGCAGAGCGATGTGGCAAAATTAATGGGAGCGGATATCAGGCTTAAAACGCCAAGCGAAATACAGCGCGAGTTGGTGGCGGGATAATTTGTGGTGCAGGCGGCCCGCCTGCACGCATTTCACGCTTTACGCGCAACAGGCCTTAACGACGGCCAGATGTTGAGGCAACCGAATCGGTTCACGATAGCGAGCCGGGTATTTCACCACTCCGCAGCGAAGGCAGGAAAATGTCAAATCCTTCACTTCGTGCCGAGTGGTGCATTGGCAGCCGGTGCAATAACGGTTCTCGAAAGGGTGACGCTGTCTCATGGGAGTAATCCTCCAAACCACTGTCGTCAATTGTCCTTACTGCTTCGAACCCCCTCCACACTTGTCCAACGAGCGAATCGTTTGCCAAAGCGGTATGCAAGAATCGAGATGCTGGGAATTTGATGAGTGTACTCTATAAATATCGTCCGAAAAAATAAAAATCATTGGAAAAAATGATTATTTGGCTTGTTTTCTAGTTAAAAAAATCGTCACCGCATGACAATCCATGGCCGTTTCGACCGGCAAGGACTGCTCAAAAATGGGCAGCACGTGCGATTTTGGCCATTGGAGTCAGGCGTCAGGACTGACCCCTGACTCCTGACCCCCTGACCCTGACCCCTGATTCCTGATTTCGTCCATTCAAAAAAATTTGACTCCCGCTAACATGGCCGCAAGTGGGGGGAGCAGTGCATGGCTGTCAGTTCAGAGCGTGTGGCCGGGGTGTCGTCGAATCAGACCTATCGGCAAGCCGCTCAACGGGTGCTTCGCGCCAGTCTGAGCGAAGTCATGCACTGGCTGCCGCGCGCGGTGCTGGAAGGCGGCGGCAAAGACGACGAAGTCGTCCATCGCCTGCGCGTGGCTTCGCGCCGGGCGGTCCAAGCCGTGCGCGTCTTCTCCGATTTGATCGGTGAACGCAAGGCCGAACGTTTGCGGCAGCAGTTGCGCGAGATTCGCAAAGCCGCGGACGACGCGCGCAATTACGACGTGCTGCTGGCTCAATTCGAATCGTCTGGCAACGGCACCGCCGATTCCATCCGCGCAAAAATTGCCGAACGCATCCGCGCGGGCCGCCGCGATGTCCAAAGGCCGATGGCCGCGGTTTATCAGCACCTGACGAAAGCGCATTTCAATCAGGAGATTCGCGAAGTGTTGAGCCATTTGGGCGCGAAGCAGAAGTTGCTGGCCGAACGCCTTTTTGGCGCGCACGCGCCGCTGCGCCTCAGCCCCGTGGTGAAAAAATTCTTCAAAGCCGCGCGCGGAAAAATCTCCGACGACGGCGAGCTTCACCGTTTGCGCATCGAAGCCAAAAAGCTGCGCTACACCATCGAAATCGTGGCCTCCGCTTTCGGCCCGGATTTCTCCGACAAGCTCTATCGCAAACTCTGCGAGTATCAGGACGTCATGGGTGCCATCCGCGATCACACCATGGCCCGCGACCTCTTCCAAACTCTGCTCAACGAAACCGCCGATCCTGTCGAACACGCCTACATCGAAGGCATGCTCTTCAGCGAAGATCGCGCGCGCACCGACCTGATCAAATCGTTTGAAGCGTTGTGGACGCGCAAAGCCATCGCGCGCTTGGAACGGCAATTTGAGTTGTACTGCGGGGGCAGTAGATAGGAGTTAGGAGATAGCAGATAGGAGATTCGAGCGCGAAGCGCCTCGTCCGCTGTTCTACTATCTCCTGTCTCCTAACTCCTATCTCCTACTCAATAATCACCCCGCGCCGCCGGCTCAAATCGATCACCGCGTCGCGAAGCCTTTCGTACACGGGCCGAGGATTGGGGATGTCTTCGATCAGCAATTCCGGTTCGTTGGCGTCGCCGGCGTACACCTCGATTGTGCCGACGTTGAACATGCGCTCCAGGATCGACTGCTTCATGTCCACGTGTTTGACGCGCCCTAAATCCAGCGTATCCACTTTCTTTTCGAAAATCCCGAATTCGCGCTCGATCAGCCGATAGGTGATTTTGTAGCGATGCGAACGAACCAGCAGCATGACGTAGAAAGCCATGATCGCGCCGGCGGCGATCAACGCCATTCCGCCGTAAACTCCGACTTTGGGCAACAGAGTTCCATCTGCATGTTTCCACGACCCAAAAATCAACGCCGCCAAGCCGCACAGCACAATCAACCCGGCGCCAATGAAGCTTTTCGCGCCCATCCAGTTGGACACGGAGCCTTGAAAGATCGGCGGCGCATCCGCGGCCGGCCCTGGCGGAAGCGGCGCGGCACCAGTCGTTAGGGGTGAGGGGTTGGGCGGCGGATCGTTTTGAGGTGGAGGCGGGGGTGGAGGCGTGTTTTCAGCCATGGCGCGCGGCAAGCTCCTCAATGTGGGAAAATTCGCGCGCGATTGTAAACCAAAGCGTGAAAAGCGGAAAGTTCTTTCACGCAAAGGCGCGAAGATTCGCAAAGTTCGCAAAGAATCTCCTTTCTCATCTCTTTGCGGGCTTTGCGTGCCTCTCCTTTGCGCCAAAGCGTGAAAGCAACGGCTTTGCGCAAGAAAAATTCCCAACATGGATTATGCTCAAGTCATGGATGCTCCTGCTCCCACTTCCGCCATCGAGCTCGCCCCCGGCGTGAGCATCGCCCCGGACGAATTGCGCTTTCATTTCGCGCGATCCGGCGGCCCGGGCGGCCAGAATGTCAACAAAGTCAACACCAAAGCTGAACTGCGCATCCGCCCCGCGGCGCTGGCCGGACTTTCAGGCGCCGCGCTGCACCGGCTTCAAATTGCGCACGTTAACCGCTTCACCACCGACGGCGATTTGCTGATTGTCGCGGATGCCGAACGCTCGCAGTTTGCCAACCGCGAAGCCTGCCTCGACAAACTGCGCGCGTTTGTGAAAATCGCGCTGATCGAACCCAAAATCCGGCGCAAAACGCGCCCCACAAAATCCAGCCGCGAGCGGCGTCTTGATTCGAAAAAAGCGCACAGCCGCATCAAGGCGCAACGCCGCAGCAACGATTACTAATTCCGCGGAGAAACAGATGGCTCAGATCATTGCAATCACTCAATTGGACCAGTGGCAGGAAATCTGGGCGCGAGCCTCCGCGCAGGACGCGCCGCCAGCCCTGGTGTTCAAACGCAGCCCGATTTGCCCGACCAGCCACGCCGCGGAATCCATCTTCAACGATTTTATAAAACACCTTCCCAAGCAAAGCACGCTGGCCGTTTACTCCGTCGATGTAATCGGCGCGCGCCCCGCTTCGCAGCGCATCGCCGCCGACACGAAAGTGCGCCACGAATCGCCCCAAGCGCTGTTGATCGAAGGCGGGCGCGTCATCTGGCACGCCAGCCACGGAGATATCGATCACTCCTCGCTTCAGGAGCATGTATCCAGCTTATGACCGAAACGGCGCGAACCATTTTAATTACCGGCGCGGGAAGCGGGTTGGGGCGGGGCCTCGCGCGCTGTCTGTGCGCCGCTGGGCACCGCCTAATTCTGGCGGACCTGAACGACGACGGACTTCGTGAAACCAGCGCATTGATGAGTGTCGGATCGCGCGCGACGACGCACGTTTTGGATGTGACTTCTTCTTCGCAAATTCGCGCATTCACCCAAAGCGCCGCCGCGGAGCACATCGGCGTGCTGATCAACAACGCCGGCTTGCAGCACGTCAGTCCGGTCGAATCATTTCCGGAAGAACGCTGGGATGTACTCCTTGACGTCATGCTCAAAGGCCCGTTTCTGCTGAGTCAGGCTCTTCTTCCGCGCATGAAAGCAAATGGCTTCGGCCGCATCGTCAACATCGGCTCGATACATTCGCTGATCGCGTCGCCATATAAATCGGCGTATACCGCCGCCAAGCACGGCCTGCTGGGCCTGGCCAAGACCATCGCGCTCGAATGCGCGGGCGCCGACATCACCGTCAACACCATCTGCCCCGCCTACGTCCGCACGCCGCTGGTGGACGCCCAAATCGCCGCGCAAGCCCAAGCGCACGGCGTTTCCGAACAAGAAGTCGTCGATAAGATTATGCTCGAGCCGATGCCGAAGAAAGCGTTTATCACCATCGATGAAATCGCGGCCGCGGTTGAATTCTTGATCGGCCACGGCGCGCGCAACATCACCGGACAGACGCTTGTCATCGACGGCGGTTGGACGGCGCGCTAGCGCAAAGCCGTTCCCCTCTCCCATGGGGAGAGGGCCGACGGCGGTACTCCGCCGCGGGGTGAGGGGAACGCGCCGCGACTCAGCGCAGTGATTAAAAAAGCAACATTCATTCGAGGAAAGCCGTACTTGCTTTCCCGCGTTGCGCGCTATAGTGAATCTTTCGCCCTTCAAAACTTTGAATTTGGACTGCAATGACGAAGACCCAACAGGCACTCAAGGAAAAGCGCATCCTGATCGTCGATCCGCTCGGCGAGTGCCTGCCGCTTGCCAAAAAATTGGTCTCCGAAAATTACGAAAAAACGATTCTCGCCCGCAGTTTTGAAGACCTCCTGCGCATCCTCACCAACGCCCGCAAGGACCGCGAACCGCTTGACCTGCTTGTGCTCAGTTTGAAACTGCCCGAATGCACCGCCCTCGACGGCATGAAATCGCTGCGCAAAATTTACGACGGGCCGCTGATGCTGCTGGCCGAAAGCGCCGATCAGCGCGACATTCAAATGCCGCAGACCGCCGCCGACGATTGCTTCGTCCAATCGCTGAGCCCTGAATTGTTCGTGTTGAAAGTCGAACGCCTGCTGATTCGCCGAATCCTGCGCGACCAGATGGGCGTCTCAACCTACCGCAGCGAATCGCTGTTCCTGAACATCCTCGCCGTGATGGCTAAAGTGCTCGAAGCCAAAGATCCCAACACGCGTTTCCATTCCGAAAAAGTTTCCATGCTCGCTTCCAACATTGCGCGCGAAATGGGTTTTTCCGAAGAAGAAGTCAAACGCGTCAGCATCGCCGGCATTCTGCACGACATTGGAAAAATGGGCATCTCCGAAGCGATTCTGAAAAAGGCCGGCCCGCTGACGCTGGAGGAACGCGAGATTGTCGAGCGCCACCCCTCGGACGCCGCGCAGATGCTGGGTTCGCTGGAAATGCTCAAAGGCGCCGTCAGCTACATCAAGCATCATCACGAACATTTCGATGGCAGCGGCTATCCCGATCAACTTGCCGGCGAAAGCATTCCCCTCGGCGCGCGCATCATCCACGTCGCCGAAGCGTTCGATTCGATGGTGACGCAGCGCTCGTACAGTCCCGCGCTCTCGCCCGAAGAAGCCATGGCCGAACTTCAGCAGCTTTCCGGGGTGCAATTCGATCCTAATGTCGTGGACGTGCTGGACCAGATTCTGTCGAAAACCGGCTTGCTGCTCCCCTCGGCCGATATGCCAGCAAAGAGCCTGCCGCAATTGCTGGAAGAACTCGGCGAGTGAGTCGTTCTCCCCTCTCCCCTTGGGGGAGAGGGGCCGGGGGTGAGGGGTCGGCAGCACTTTCGATCTTGCTTTTAGAACAGTTTTCTCAGGACTCGGCACTCAGGACTCAGCACCCATGCCCGACAAACGCCCCGACGAACTTCGCCCCATCTCCATCCAATGCGGCTTCATGCCTTACGCCGAAGGCTCCGCGCTGGTCTCGTGCGGCAACACGAAAGTGATCTGCACGGCCTCGGTCGAAGAAACCGTCCCGCCCTTTCTCGTCGGCAAAGGCCAGGGCTGGCTCACCGCCGAATACGGCATGTTGCCCCGCAGCACCCACACGCGCAAACCGCGCGACGCCGCGAAGGGCAAGCAGGACGGCCGCACCGTCGAAATTCAGCGCCTCATCGGCCGCGCGTTGCGCCCGACGCTCGATTTGAAAAAAGTCGGTGAGCGCACCATCCTCGTCGATTGCGACGTGCTCCAGGCCGACGGCGGCACGCGCACGGCCTCGATCACCGGCGCGATGGTCGCGCTCGCGCTGGCCATCGAGAAGCTCACGAAGCAAGGCAAGCTCACCGAAAATCCGCTCGGCCCGTACGTCGCCGCGGTCAGCGTCGGCATCGTCAACGGCGTGCCGACACTCGACCTTTGTTACAAAGAAGACGTAGCCGCCGAAGTCGATTGCAACGTGGCGATGACCGAAACCGGCCGCTTCATCGAAATCCAAGGCACCGCCGAACACGGCCCATTTGCGCGCGGGGAATTCGATACGTTGTTGAGCTTGGCAGAAAAAGGAATACGCGAATTGATTGCGTTGCAAAAGCGGGCGCTGGGGCGCGCGTAGACTTGTGGTGCAGGCTTCCAACCTGTAAAGAAAATGAACAAACGCATCTTAGTCGTCGGCACGAATAACAAACACAAAGCCGAAGAAATCGCGCCGATCCTGACCGCATCGGGCTTGAACCTCGAACTTCGCCCCGCGTCGGCCTACGGCAACTTCGATCCCATCGAAGACGGCGCGACGCTTGACGCCAACGCGATTATCAAAGCGCAAGCTGCGCTGAAGGTCAGCGGCGAATGGTCTATCGCCGACGACACCGGCCTGTTCGTCGATGCGCTCAACGGCCGCCCCGGCATTTACGCCGCGCGCTACGCGGGACTCGGCTGCACCTTCGCCGACAACATCAGCAAACTGCTGCGCGAACTCGAAGGCATCCCGCTCTCCCAGCGCGGCGCGCAATTTTCCTGCGTGATCGCGCTCTGCCGGCCCGGCTGCGAACCGACTCTGTTTCGCGGCGATTGCCGCGGCCACATCTCGCTCAGCCCCAACGGCACCGGCGGCTTCGGCTACGATCCGATTTTCGTGATCGATGGCCTCAACAAAAGTTTCGCGCAATTGACGCTCGATGAAAAAAACAATTTCAGTCATCGTGCTATCGCGGTAAAATCTCTCAGAGATGCGCTCACGAAGTTGCTTGACTGAAGCATGGCGCAGCGCCATTTGCCGTTAATTGTGAATTTTGCATTTTGCATTTTGAATTGAGTTGCCATGCGCATCGTTTCACTTCTCCCCAGCGCCACCGAAATCGTCTACGCCCTCGGCTTGCAAGACGAGCTCGTCGGCGTTACACACGAATGCGACTATCCGTCCGACGCGCTCAAAAAGCCGCGCGTCGTCGAAAGTGTTTTTCCCAACGATTGCAAAGACATGACGCCCGGCGAAGTCAACGCGTCGATCGGCGAGGCCATCCGTTCCGGCGCGCCCGTCTACCGCTTCAAACCCGGCGCGCTCGAAACCGCCAAGCCCGACGTCATTCTCGCGCAGGGCCTTTGCGATGTCTGCGCGGTGCCCTATCGCCTGGTGATCGAAGAAATCCGAAAATTCCGCGGCAATCCGCAGATCATGTCGCTCGACCCGCGCGATCTCACTGGCATCCTCACCGACATCCGCCGCGTCGGCGAATTGTGCGGGCGCATCGACGAAGCCGGCGCGGTCGTGGACAAACTCGAAGAACGCGTCGGAGAAGTCGCCGGCGCCACTCGCGAAATTCCAGCCGCGAAACGCCCGCGCGTCGTGATCGTCGAATGGACCGACCCGATCTACGCCGCCGGCCATTGGGGCCCGGAGATGGTGGAACTTGCCGGCGGCACCGACGTGCTCGGCATCGCCGGAGAACCCTCGCGCGCCGTCGAATGGAACGCCGTCGTCGAAGCCAAGCCCGACGTGATCATCGTCGGCCCATGCGGCTACGACCTGCCGCGCGCCAAAGCCGAACTTCCGCGCCTTCAAGCGCGCCCCGGCTGGAACGACTTGCCCGCCGTGAAAAACAAGCGCGTCTATTTCATGGACGCCAACGCCACGCTCTCGCGCCCCGGCCCGCGCATGGTCGATGGCCTCGAAGATTTCGCGCAGATGATCCAGCCGGATTTGTTTCCGTGTCTGGTGGAGGCGCGGCGGTGGAGCGAGTCAACATAACTCTTGGAATATTGATTTGTTAGCGGTATAATTCGGGACATGATGGATTCAGCTACTTTACTGAGTAACTTTGTCGTGATCGATAGCGCTGCTGCCCCGGCTGGCGCTCTGAAGAAGTGTTACGATCTCGTCTTTCAAGTCTTTGGTTTGAAATTCAATTCGGTGCAATCCGTCGATCGTTATCTCGATGGAGACTGGCGTGACCTACGCATAACGCTTGAACAAAATGGCCGAGTTGCGATGGCAATTTTGAATCATGATGGAACTTGGCTGCTATGGAAGGACGATTTGCAATCGCGGCAGTCCACAATTTACCGGAATCGCGATGACATCATGCGCGAAGGTTTTCGCGTGGACCAGGCAGGAATCGTGACACCGCGACGATTCACCCGCTCGGGGCGCCTCGTCCTGACGGAAGAGGAGGCATCGAAGAACGATCTCGGACCCTCCGATCCTGATTTATAAATGATGCCTGATAAATACGAGATTTATGAAGCACACGTACGATTCGGGAAGGCTACATATCCCCGGCCTTGTGTCGTCATTGACGTGATAGGGACGGAGTGCTGTGTAATCCCAATTTCGAGCGCGATGGAATTGTATTTGGGGCCGCCCATGCATTTCCGAATCGAGCCGACAGATCCGGATTTTGCCGAAACAGGCCTAAAAAAAGAATGTTATGTTTCATCGCATCCCATTCAATACATCGGATTCGACAAATTAATTCGCCGCCGCGGCCGGTTTAAGGGCGATCTGCTGAAGCGATTCGATAAGTGGATCTAAAATAACGTTCAGGAATTTCATGAGCACCGAACTCACCCGCAACTTTTCCATCATCGCCCACATCGACCACGGCAAGTCCACCCTTGCCGACCGCCTGCTGCTCAAATGCGGCGCGATCACCGAGCGCGAGTTTCACAACCAGATGCTCGACGACATGGACCTCGAGCGCGAGCGCGGCATCACGATCAAAGCCAGCGCCGTGTGCATCGACTACAAGCGGCCATCGGACGGCAAGACGTACTCGCTCAACCTGATCGACACGCCCGGCCACGTCGATTTCAATTACGAAGTCTCGCGCAGTTTGGCCGCCTGCGAAGGCGCGCTGCTGCTGGTGGACGCCACGCAAGGCGTCGAAGCGCAAACGGTCGCGAACGCGCTGCTCGCGTTTGAACACAAGCTCGACATCGTGCCGATTCTCAACAAGATCGATCTGGCATCGGCGCAAATCGACCAGAGCGCCGCGGAAGTCGAGCAGGTGCTCGGCATTCAGCAGGAGCGCTGCATCCTCGCCAGCGGCAAGATGGGCATCGGCGTCGATGAAATCCTCGAAGCGATCGTCACGAACATCAAGCCGCCGCAGGGCACGGACGGCGCGCCGCTGCGCGCGCTGATCTTCGATTGCAAATACGACGACTACCGCGGCGTGATCACCTACGTGCGCATCGTCGATGGCAAGATGAAAAAAGGCGACCGCATCCGCATGCATCATTCCGGGCGCACGTATGAAATCGCCGAAATCGGCCGCTTCCGCCCAAAACCCGAACCGTGCGATTTGCTCTCCGCCGGCGACGTGGGTTACATGACTGCCACGCTCAAAGACATTCACGACGTCAAAATCGGCGACACGATTGAATCGGCGCTCACCGCGAAAGGCACCATTGAACCGCTGCCCGGCTACAAAGAACCCAAGCCGATGGTCTTCTGCGGACTGTTTCCCGCGAACCAAGGCTCGTTCGAAGTCTTGAAACGCTCGCTTGAAAAACTCTCGCTCAACGACAGCGCCTTCGTCTACCAGGCCGAAAACTCCGACGCGCTGGGCTTCGGCTATCGCTGCGGGTTCCTCGGCCTGCTGCACATGGACATCGTCCAGGAGCGCCTCGAGCGCGAATTCGGCATTGAGCTGGTCCAAACCGCTCCGAACGTGACGTACGAAATCGAATTCAACGACGGCACCACGCAGACGCTCACGTCGCCGAGCAAAGTGCCCGACGGGTCCACTTTCAAGGCGCTCAAAGAACCGATTGCCAACGTGCAGATGATCGTGCCCGTCGAATTCATCGGCGTGGCAATCAAGCTTGCCGAAGACCGCCGCGGAAAATTTATCAAACAGGAATTCATCGGCGACAAGCGCGTGATCATCGTCTACGAAATGCCGCTCGCCGAAATTGTCTTCGACTTTTACGACAAATTGAAATCCGCGACGAAGGGCTATGGCACGCTCGACTACCATTTCATCCGCTACCAGGAAGCGCGCCTGGCGAAAGTGGACATTCTCGTGCACGGCACGCCGGTCGATGCGCTCTCGATGATCTGCCACCGCGACGACGCCGAACGCCGCGCGCGCCGAACGCTGATCAAACTGCGCAAGCAAATCCCCAAGCACTTGTTCGTGATCGCGCTGCAAGCCGCCATCGGCGGAAAAATCATCGCCCGCGAAAGCATCTCCGCGACCGCCAAGGACGTGACCAGCAAATGCTACGGCGGCGACATCACCCGCAAACGCAAGCTGCTCGAAAAGCAAAAGGAAGGCAAAAAGAAAATGCGCTCACGCAACATCGGCAGCGTCGAAGTCCCGCAGGATGCGTTTTTGGCGGTGTTGGATTCGAGCGACGACGACGAATAGCCGGTTTCACGCGAAGACGCAAAAATGGGCGCAAAGAGCGCAAAGCAATAATTTTCAGCGTAGCTGCAATATTGCGCGCTGTAAATTTTCGCGCGCTGATTTCTCAAATTGTTCGAAGAATTCCTGCGTCGAATAAATTCGCTCGCGCTTCAAGAATCCGCGCAGCACGGTCGCGCGCCCTTCGCGATATTTGTCCTCTGGAACCCATGTGTATTCGCGGCGAATTGCTTCATCATATTCATTGAATTCCGCTTCGCCTCGCCCAAGAATCGATAAGTCTATGTCTACAATCAGGCGCGCATCCGGTTCGCTTGGCGTTTCGTTGTGTCGCGTTGCGAGAATGAGTCTCTCGACATATTCAATCGCTTCCGCAGCCGCTCCTCCTCGCCGCAAAAACTCCGCCGCCATCTGCGCGCTGCGCGATTCATTGTCCTTCGCATGAGAATCATATATCGCGTCGTGAATCCAAAGCGCAAACTCGGTCTCGTCCGGACGAACGAATTTCGCGCGCACTTTATCAAATTGCGTCAGGCAATCGGCGATGTGCCTGGCATTGTGATACGTGCGTGCCGGTTCAGCATAAGCGCGCTGCAAAATTTCGAATGTCGCGCGTCCGTCCAACGCCGGCGCCAATCGTCCGCACAAATCAACAAATCGCCCTTCGCTCAACATCGCCGAATTCCCTCGCACCGCCGCGCCCCATTATATAATGCCCCCATGCCCTCGCCCCACCTCATTCTCGCCCCCGAATCCCTCGCCCTCACCGCGCTCGCCGCCGTGTTCAGCGGATTCATCCTCAGCAACGATCCTGAAAAATGGCATTGGCGCGGCTATTTCTGGACCGTCGTCGCCGTCAACGCGCTCTTCTCCGTCTTCGGCCCGTGGGGATTTTTGTTCGGCGTCTTCGGCGTGCTGCTTGCGCCATACGTCTATTTCCGCACCTTCGGAAAACGCCAATTCTCACTGCGCGATTTGATGCTGTACGTGCTCCTGCTGGCGTCCATGTGCACGCAGATTGCCTCCAGCGTTCATCGCTGAAAACGGTTGTGGTAGTCGGGCAGCTCGTCGAGAAATTGCGCGCAGACGCCTTCGATGTACACGACATTTCCTCTCACTTCGCGAATCCACACCAACGGAAAGCCGATCGTGGCGGACAACGCGACGGACGACATTGCGATGATGGCAAAGATCGCAGGGACGAAACTGTCGGTCCAATAAGCCACCGCGAACAAAGCGCAAGCGCCGCACGCGAGCATCATCGTATTCAGAATTCCCGTGTTTCGCGCGTGGACTACGTGCGGGCAATACGGCATCTCGAATACAGTCGCCTGCGCGCTCAATAAAAATACAACGACGGCCAGTCCAAGGCCCACCGGAAAACAGAGAAACATCAAAATCAAAACCAGAAAAATCGATGGATGATTCGACGACATCGACTGCCGCACGAACAGCGTCGTCGGCTGATTCGTCTTCAAACAGCGTTGCGGAAACACCGCGCCTCTTTCCGCAATGAGCAAGTTGCCCGCGCGCCACAAATGCGGCCTCGGCGCGGACGGTTCAGTAGACTTCGGGAAGCTCACTCAAAAACTCCGGGCAGACGCCCTTGAGAAAGATGCAGTCCTTGACGATTTTTTTCACACGCAGGTAGCTTCCATATAGGTATAGATTCACCATGCCGGTCAGCACGCCGAGCGCTCCGAGCGCAATGAAAAGGATCAGAATTTCAGGCACGCCTTCCATCAATTTTGCTAGCGCAAAGAAAGCGCACGAGCCGGCCACGACGGTGACTCCGCTCAACGTTCCGCGCCGGTAGGCGGTAAGCACGTATGACGAAAGCGGTATGCTGACGTTCATGCGTTTTTGCGTGAAATACAGCACAATCAAGACGATCAAGCCCACTGCGCCGCCAAACACGCAAAGCAGCAGCATAAGCAGCACAAACAACGGTGATTGGTTTGCAGTGAATTGGCACAGGACGAATCTTTCGACGGGCAAATTGGTTTTCACGCAGCGCGCGGGAAGTACGGCGTCTTTGTGCTTGACCAGCAGATCGCCCTGGCGCCACAATCCCGCGCGTGACATGGGACCGGTTGCGCCATCGGGCATGTAGCCGTTCATCGCGCCGCACAGATGGCAATAGTTGCTCAATCCCTCCATAAAAGCGCCGCAATGGGCGCAGCAATCGTCGTCGAATTGATCCTCAATGCGAAGCACTGCACGGTCCTCGATTCTCTGGTAGGATTCTACCGAGGCGACAGGCGCCCGTCACGGAATAGCCGTTGAATTTTCGCCGCGTTTGGCTCTACTTGCGCTGAACGGAGCGGGAACTCCGTTCCACTCACGCCATCGAGGACCGCGACAGTGAGCAATCCCGCAGAAACGCCCGCCGCCGAAAAGCGCTCGCTGATTGGCCGCGCGGTCATTCCTGTCCAATTCGGCGAGCAGGTCATCGTCAGCATTCTTTACAACCACGATGCCAATCCCGTGCATCATCGCCCCGATCACGCGCTGCTGTGGATGCTCGGCCTGCTCTCGGCGCAGGGAGTCGCGGGCGGCGAAGGCGCGCTCGCCAACGCCGGCGCCGAGGAGCGCACGTACACGCTCGGCACGCGCCTGCTCGCACACAAAGACGTCGTCGTCATGCCCGGCGTCGCGCTCGCCTCGATCTGCTACGAACGTTTCGTCGAGCCGGCGGAATTGACCGTGAGCCTTTCGACGTCGTTCACTTACCCGCTGCTCGTGCCGACGACGGGCGCCGTCGAAGTCACCGTGGACGCCTACGAAATTCCCGATCCCGCCGCGCTGCCCGGTTGCCGCAGAATTCAAATCGAAGCCTTCGGCCCCAGTGTAACCGGCGCGCCGGCCCGTTTGATGAAACTCGACGCGACCGTTTTTCGCGCCGGCACGTCGCGCGACGACGCCTTTCAAAGCGTGGTGAAAAGCGAATTCGAAGAACTCTCAAAACTCGCGCACAAACTTCCCGGCATGCCCGAACTGATGCATCCCTCGTCGATCAGCCAGGAAGATCGCCGCCGCTACAACCGCATCGTCGAGCCGGGCAGCGAAATCAAAGCGCGTCCGATCACCGAAGCCGCGTGGCAGTGCAAAATCCCGCGCGTGCTCACCGAAGTCATCGATCATTTGCGCCACAACGAACCGTACCAGAAGGAAGTGCGCAGCTTCTATTCCGGACGCGCCGACGAAGCCGTGCGCCTCGAATCGATTCAGCGCTACGTCGAGAAGGAATGCAAATACAACTGGCTGCGCGACGACCAAACCGCCGCGCGCATCGAGAAACTCGCCGGCTTGCAGCAGCACTTGTACGCCCGGCAGGTCACCGTCTTCGACCCGCGCCATTTCCGCGACGGCTCCGAAGCGACGACGGCCGGCACGCAGATTCTCATGGATTTGCACTTAAGCGAAATTCGCCTGCGCCGCGGGATGCACCGCTTCTACACCTGCGGCCGTTTGAAAAACGGCGACGCCGTGTTGATGGGCGAATCCACCGTAATGGCGCAGCCGCTCGTCACAAAAGAACTCGCGAATTTCCTCTGCGAAATCAATCACGCATTCGACACGTTGAAATTATTGGAGTACCGGCATTGAGCGCGAGACGCGCTGAATGTGGAATGTGGAATATTGAATGTTGAAGGTTGCTTTCCACATTCCACATTCCACATTCTAAATCTCCCTCGCCGCCTTCTGAATCCGCTCCAGCGCAATCTTTAAATCCGGCACCGGGTTCTCCGGCTTCTGCTCGTACTCCAGCGACAAGCAGCCTTGAAAATTAACTTTCTTCAGCAGCGCCAGCGTCTCCTTCACTTTCAGCACGCCGTCGCCGACGATCGTCTCGACGTCTTTTCCGTCCACGATCTTGTAGTCCTTAAAATGAATTCCGTACAAGCGGTCCTTCAGTTTTTCAATGCACTCCAGCGGGTCCTGCTTTGAACCGATGTAATGCCCAAGATCTGCCGTCGCGCCGATATTCTTGTGGCGATCCTTCACGCATTCGAGCACGTCGTCCGGCGACTTATAAATGTCCTTCATCCCGTGGTTGTGAATTCCGACACGGATGTCCGGAAATTCTTCGCAGAGTTTATCGAGCGACAGTGCCCCTTTTTTCGTGAACGTGGCGCTGATTGTCGGTACGTTCATCGCCTTCGCGAATTCAAACACCGCGCGATTGGCGCCCGGATTTTCGGCGAACGTGTACACACAAATCGCCAGCGGCGTGACGCCGGCCGCGGCCAGTTTCTCTTTGTACTCCGCGATTTTTTTCGGATCGGAAGTCACGACCAGATGCGCTTTGTTGAACTCGCTGTATTTCAAGCCGAGTTCCTTGAGCTTGGCGAGCACCTCGTCGAGCGTTTTGAAATTGCGAAACGTGTACGTGGCGATGCCGACTTTGAATGGCGCGTAAATATTTTCGTCGGCGCGCAGGCTCGCGCAGCTCAGCGCGGTGAGCGCTGCGGCCGTGGATTTTAAGAAGTGGCGGCGATTTGAATTCGGCATTTAAATTATTCCTTGAGCAACTTTCCGGCTTCACTTCACAATTTTCAAAATGCGGTCGTTCATGCTGTCGCAGATATAAATCGTCCCGCCTGCATCCACATACACGCCGTGCGGCTGATTCAACTGCGCATTTTCCGGCGGGCCGTTCAAGCCCTCGGTGCCCATTTTCCCGCTGCCGGCGACGCGCGTGATTTTGCCGTCCTTCGGCGAATATCGCCGCACCACATGGTTGTCGCTGTCGGCGATCAGCACGCTGCCGTCGTGATCGGCAAAGATGTGCTTCGGTCCGGCGAACTCCGCTTTGAGCGCGTCGCCGCCATCGCCGCTAAAACCCTTCTTGCCGGTGCCGGCGACGGTTTTGATTTTCCCGCTCGCATCGACTACGCGCAGCGCGTTGCCGCTGCGTTCCAAGATGTACACGTTTCCGTTCGCGTCCGCGGCCACCGCGCGCGGATCGACCAGCGGCGCCGTCGCCGCATCCGCGCCATTCTTCGGCACGCCTTTCTGCCCGTTGCCAGCGAACGTCGTGACGACGCCCGATTTCATGTCCACGACGCGCACGCGCCGATTATCCAGATCGAGCAGATACATGCGCTCGCCTTTCGCATCGAACGAAATGCAATAGATGTTGCCGAACTCAGCTTTCACCGCCGGACCGCCGTCGCCGCTGAAACCTTTTTTTCCTGTTCCCGCGACCGTCGTAATGATCCCTGTTGTCAGATCGATTTTTCGCACGCATGAATTTCCGGTGTCGGCGACGTACAGATTTCCATCGGGGCCGACGATGAGGTGGTGCATCCAATTCATTTCGGATTTGAGCGCGGGGCCGCCATCGCCCGAGTACGCCTTCGCGCCGGTGCCGGCAATAGTGGTGATGATCCCCTTCGGATCGATCTTGCGCACGCAGTTGCCCGAAAACTCCGGCGTGTACAGATTGCCGGCTTTGTCGATGCTCGCCGCAAACGGATGATTTATTTTCGCGCCAATCGCCGGTCCGCCGTCGGGTCCGTTGCCGCCGCCGGCGACAAGCACCAGCGTTTCCGCGCGAAGCGTGAATGCAAAAATCGCGCACGCAACGAAGATCACTTGCCGATGCCTCATATTGGCCCCATCTGCCCCATTGGACCTATCAAAAAACGCGCCAACGATCAATATGGCTACACCGCTCCGAATTTCAGTGCGCAGCGCCGACCGATGGCGCCGCGGGGTCCTCGACGCGCGGGAGATAAATCTTAAACGCCGTGCCCTTTCCGATCTCGCTGAACACGTCGATGCAGCCGCCCGCTTGTTTGACGATGCCGTAGACCGCCGAAAGCCCAAGCCCCGCGCCTTTGCCGTGCTCCTTCGTCGTGAAAAATGGCTCGAAAATAAACGGCATCACCGGATCGGCGATGCCGCAGCCCGTGTCGCTGATCGAGAGCACTGCGTACGCGCCAGGCTTCACACCGGAATGCGTGCGGCAATAATTTTCGTCGAGCGCCGCGCGCGATGTTTCGAAACGCAGCGTGCCGCCCGCAGGCATCGCGTCGCCGGCGTTTTCGACAAGGATCATCACAATCTGCTCGATCTGTTCCGGGTTGGCTTTGACGCGCGCGCCGGATGAGTCCAGCTTCATTTCGATGGTTATGTTCTCGCGCAGCATGCGCCGCAGCATTGCCTCCATTCCGGCCACGATGTAATAAAGGTCCAGCACTTTCGCATCGACCGATTGCCGACGGCTGAACGCGAGCAACAATTTGGTCAGCGCCGCCGCCTTTTTACCGGTCTCATTAATAAGCGTCAGCGGCCGGCTCATCGCGTCGCCCGGCTTCAAGCTGTCCAGCGTGCCCTGCGAATGTTTGAGAATCAGCGCGATCATGTTGTTGAAATCGCTGGCCACGCTGCCCGCGAATTTGCCGATCGCGTCGAGCTTTTGCGAATGGCGCAATTGCTCTTCGAGCCGCTTGCGTTCGCTGGTGTCGAAGACGATCGAGCGGCTCATCACGTAGCGACCCTGCGCATCGCGGATCAGCGACGAGTTCAACAGCACCGGCATGATCGAGCCGTCTTTGCGAACGATGTTGTATTCCACGTCGCGCACCGATCCGCTCGCTTTGAACGCTTCGAAAGCATCCTCGTAAACTTTGCGGCTGTTCGGCGCGACGAGGTCCCTGAATCTTTTCACGCCGACGATTTCTTCGCGCTTGTAGCCAAGCCAAGAAAGCTCGGTGTTGTTGATGCGCACGAAAATGCCGTCACTGTCGAGCGAGTGATAACCGCACGGCGCATTCTCGTAGAGATCGCTGACCTCGGCTTCCGCTTTGCGCCGCGCCCGCCGGCTTTCGGCCTCGCGCAATTCGCGCTCGATCGCCGGCACCAGCCGCGGCATCGCGCCTTTTGGAATGAAATCGTGCGCGCCCGCTTTGAGCGCCGCGACTGCGCGCTCCTCGCCCACCGCGCCCGACATGATGATGAAAGGCAGATCGATGCCGCGGTCCTGCACAAGCTTCAACGCCGCCGGCGCGCTGAACTGCGGCAGCGCGTAATCCGAGATGACGATGTCCCACGCCTCTTTATTGAGCGCAGCGTTCATCGTTTCCGGTATCTCAACGCGAAGCGACTCCGGTGCGTAATCGTTACGCCGCAGTTCGCGCAGCAGCAGGTAATGGTCGTCTTCCGAATCTTCAACGACCAGGACGCGAATCGGTTTGCTCATAGGGCGATCCTCAGAGGGCAGGGGTCAGGAGTCAGGGGTTAGGAGTCAGATTCGTCATTCAGTAAAAACGACGAAGGGTCTTGGATCATCAATCCCAGCATCTTGCCAACTTCTTGACATTTTGACACCAAGTCACGATGTCCCCTTCAGTGATGTAGCCGCAATCACGTGCGAAATCGAGCGTAGTGTCGGTTTCGCTGTTTTCGCCATCGCAATCGGTCAGCTTGCTCACAAAATGCAAGTGATAACGTCGTCTCGCCCATGCTTCGCGAAGGTTCATGGGAACAGATCTCGACGATCGACGTATTTGTCCTGTGAGCGCAAAACGTTCTTCATTTGGAAAACGCTTGCTGGCTTGAAAAATATCCATCGCGAGATCGTACGCCTTGCGATAAACAATAAGTTCCTTCGCAGATCTAACTGGCATATATATTTCTCCGTGATTCCTGATTCCTGATTCCTGACTCCTGACTCCTGATTCCTGATTCCTGACTCCTGCCGTTACGGCGGCGGCGTTTCATTCAGCGCCAGCCAGTATATTCCCAGTTGCCTCACAGCTTCCGTGAATTTCGTAAAATCGACAGGCTTGCGAATGTAACTGTTCGCGCCGAGACTATAGCTCGCGAGCAAGTCGCTGTCTTCCTTCGATGTCGTCAACACGACGACGGGAATCAGGCGCGTGCGTTCGTTGGCGCGGATTTGCTTCAGCACCTCCAAACCATCCAATTTCGGGAGCTTCAAATCGAGCAGGATCACCGCGGGCACGAGCGTTTGATCGCGCTGCGCGTGAGTTCCGGCGGCGAAGAGCCAGTCCAGCGCCTCGACGCCGTCGCGCACGACGATCACGTCGTTGACCACGTTGTTTTTCTTCAGCGCGCGAAGCGCAAGTTGCTCGTCGTCCGGATTGTCTTCGACCAGCAGAATTATTTTTGTGCGCATACAACCTCCAATCGCTACGCCTTGTGTTTCGATGAAACCGCTTTCATTCCCGCGCGCGAGCCGACCGACCAAAGGCCCGAACGCACCTCTGAAATAAACTCCGGCAGCGTAAAATAAAAGCTGGCTCCTTTACCCGCTGCCGCTTCGGCCCAGATTCTTCCCTCGTGCCGGTCGATGATGCGATGCACCGTCGCCAGGCCGATGCCGCTGCCCGGAAATTCGCTGGCTTTGTGCAGGCGCTGAAACGCGCCAAAAAGTTTGTTCACGTACGCCATGTCAAAACCAACGCCGTCGTCGCGCACAAAAAACGTGCGCGCGCCGTTGCGCTCCTCGGCGCCGAATTCGATCCGCGCTTTCGGCTGTTTGCTTGTGTATTTCCACGCGTTGCCCAGCAGATTTTCGAGGACGATGCGCATCAGCGGCGCGTCGGCTTCGGCGCTTAGATTCGGCGCGATCACGAAGGTAACGTTGCGCGTCGAGTCGCTGCGCTGAAGCTCTTCCGAAACCGTTTTGGCCAGCGCGCCCAAATTCACTTTGTCAAAACGCAATTCGTGGCGCGTCACGCGCGACAGTTCCAGCAAGTCGTCGATCAATTCGCCCATGCGCTGGGCGGCCGTGCAGACGCGCTCCAGATATTGCTTGCCCTCATCTGGCAGCAGGTGCGCGAAATCTTCGCGCAATGCCTGCGTGAATCCATCGATGGCTCTCAGCGGCGCGCGCAAATCGTGCGAAACCGAATAGCTGAACGCCTCCAATTCCTTGTTCTTGCGCTCAAGATCGGCCAGCAACACCGCGCGCGTCTCGGCCAGTTCGTGCGCGGCGCGCGCTTCGGCGGCTTCGACTTCCTTGCTCAGCAGTTGCTCGCGGATGCGCCGGTTTTCGTCTTCGAATTGTTTGCGCCGAAGCTGTGCGCGCAGGCGCGCTTTCAGCACTTCAAAATCGCCGGACTTCGTGATGTAATCGTCCGCGCCCGCGTTGATCCCGGCGATCATGGCCTGGCTCTCGTCCATCGACGTCAGCATCACCAGCGGAATGTCGCGCAACGATTTTTCGCCTTTGATGCGGCGGCACGTTTCCTCGCCAGACAGCCCAGGCATGATTAAATCCATGAGAATGCAATCGACCGGCTGAGCGGCGAGCAACTGCAAACTCTCTTCGCCCGAATGCGCCAGAATCGGCTCATAACCTTCGCTGCGTAATTCGTCGGCGAGCTGGTGCAGGTAGGTCATGCTGTCATCGACGGCGAGAATTCGTTTCGGCCCCAAATGAGCGCTGACGTTCGCCTGTGCGGTTTGCGTTCCCGCGGAACGCAACGCGGCGCTCAAGCGCGCGAGAATAATCGTCGGATCGGATTCCTTGCGCACGTACGCATCCGCGCCCGCGTCGTACGCTTGCAGTTCGCTATTGCGGTCCTCAACCGCCGTAAGCAGGATGCAGGGCGTGCGGCGCAGCGCTTCATCAAGCTTCAAGCGGCGGATCACCGTCGGGCCGTCGATGCCCGGCATCATGTTGTCCACAATAATCGCGCCGGGCCGCAGATCGACGGCGAGACGCAAGCCTTCTTCTCCGGTCTCCGCGGCGGCGACGTCGTAACCGGCATCGGCAAGCATCGCTTTGAGTTCCTCGCGATACGTCTTGCTGTCGTCGATCACCAATATGGTTGTGCGCGCGCTTCGCGTCTCCGCTGAAGGCGGCGTGTGGCTTCGCACCAACTCGCGCGCGCGCGAAATCACGTAGCTGCTTTCGTAAGGCTTGCCGATGTAATCGTCCGCGCCAATTTTCAAACCGCGGATGCGGTCCTGCACTTCCGCGGCCGTCGAAAGCAGCATCACCGGCGTTTGCGCCGTCGCGGGATTGCCTCGAATTTCTTTGAGGAAATCGATCCCGTCGCCATCGGGCAAATTCACATCGAGGACGATCAGCGCGAACGTTTGCGCTTTCATCGCGTCGCGCGCGGATGCGAGATCGGCGCAAAGCACGTGCGAAAATCCGGCCGCGTCGAATGCTTCACCCAGGTCCATGCGCACGGTGAGGCTGTCGTCAACGATCAGAATCGAAGCGGACATCGATTTCCCCGATACTCGACAATCGTTACAAGTTACAGGTTAAAGGTTACAAGTTTTCTGAGACCGCGATGTCAATGAAACCTGTAACTTTTAACCTGTAACCTTTAACGTTTTTCCGCCAACTTCATTAACATCGGCGCAAACTCATCGATCCTCAACACCCGTTCCGCGCCGCCTATCTCGATGGACTCGCGCGGCATGCCCCACACTACCGATGTCGATTCATCCTGCGCGAACGTGGCTCCGCCGGCGTTGCGAATCGCAAGCATTCCCGCCGCGCCGTCGCGGCCCATGCCGGTGAGTAAACATGCAGCGCACTGTTTTCCCGCACTCTGCGCCAGCGATTCGAAAAGCACATCCACCGACGGGCGGCACGAATGGCGTTCAGCGGATTTTGTCAGACACAGCCGGTTGCCTTTCAAAATCAAGTGCACGTCCGGCGGCGCCATGATCACGCGTCCTTCGCCCGGCGCGGGCAGCGCTTCGCCATCCTTTGCATACGCCACGCGCAATGGCGATTGGCTGTCGAGCCATTCGGCGAAACTGGCGGCAAACGGTTCGCCTATGTGCATGACCAGCAAAATCGGCAGCGGAAAATTCGCCGGCAGCCCATGCAGAATTTCCAGCACCGCCGCCGGCCCGCCCGTGGAAGCGCCGATGGCAATCAGCCGAATGTCGCCCGCTGCGCGCGCGCGCGATAGTTGAGCGCTGCTTCCGCTAAGCGCACCCGCATTCATCCCCTCTCCCTCCGGGAGAGGGCCGACGGGCGTACCCGCCCGCGGGGTGAGGGGAAGCCGCGCGCCGCTCGGCGAGGACCCGCGCAATCGCGCGCGCGGGTGCGTGATAACTTTGATGCGCGAGACCATGCGCACCGCGGAGATGAACGATTGGTTCCACACTTCTTCCGGCCCGTCGCCGCGCGGTTTATCGAGTACATCGACGGCACCGGCAGCCAGCGCCTCGTACGTGCGAAACAATTCGCCGCGGTTGGTCGATGCCGAGACAATCAAAATCGGCGTCGGGCAATAGGCCATGATGTATTCCGTCGCGGCCAGCCCTGTCATTACCGGCATCATCATGTCCAGCGTGATGACATCGGGGCGAAGCGTCGTACACAACTCAATGCCGCGCTTGCCGTCCTCTGCTTCGCCGACGACTTCAAATTCGGCGTGCGATTCCAGCACTTCCACAATACGCTTGCGGACAGTGAGGGAGTCTTCAACGACGAGGACACGAATTCTTTTCATTGCACATTCCACATTCCACATTCCACATTCCACATTCATCGTTTATCGTTGCATTAAATCCCCAATCGTCTGCAACAAATTCTTTTGATCGAATTCGCCTTTCACAATGTACGCGCTCGCGCCCGCCTTCTTTCCGCGCGCCAAATCTTCGGGCGCGTTGCGCGAGGTCACGAGGATCGCGGGAATCTTGCTCAGGACCGGATCGGCCCGCGTGCGCGTGACGAATTCGAATCCGTCCATTCCGGGCATTTCCACGTCCACAATGAACAGGCCGAATACTCTTTCGCGCGCTCTCTCCAGGCCTTCCTCAGCGGAGCAAGCCAGTTCCACCTCGTAACCCGCGGACGCGAGGATGCTGTGCTCCAACATACGCGTGGTCAGCGAATCGTCGATGACCAGCACGGGCTTGCGTTCGACGACGTTCGCAGCGCGGTCCTGCACGGTGCCGGCGCGCGCGGCTTCGACGAGGCCGCGTGGATCGAGAAGCAATTGCGGGACGCCTTCCGAATCGAGAAAAACTCCGGCCACAAGCGGCGCGGCGCCCGCATCCAGCGGCAGCGGACGCACGACAATGCTGCTGGTCCCGCACACGCGGCTTACACCGATCGCAACGACATGCGGCGCCGATTCAACGAGCAGGGCGATACTGTGCGGCGAGCGCGCTTTCGCTTCGTAGGACGGGCCTCCGGGCCCGTCCTGCTTCGGCAGAGAAAATCGGACGGGCTCGGAGGCCCGTCCTGCGGAAATTCCCATTGCGCCAGCGAGCGGCAGAAATGGAATTACCTCGCCTTGATGCGCGATCGAAAGCCCATCGGCGCTGCGCGCGATGTCGCCCTCGCTCAGGCGCAGCGTTTCGCGCACCGCGTCGAGCGGCACGGAAACCGTCGTGCCGCCGGCCTCGACGGTCAGCGCCGCGAGCGACGCGAGCGAAATGGGCACGCACAATTCGACGCGCGTGCCGCGGCCGGGCCGGCTGCTCATCGCAACCGTGCCTTTCAATCCGGCGATGGTCGCGCGGACCACGTCGTGCCCCACGCCGCGCCCGGCGAGTTCGGTGACGTTGAGCATCGTGGTGATTCCGCCGCGCAGAATCAATTGCGTTGCGCGCTCCGTGTCGAGCGCGTCGATTTCGCCGGGCGAAAGCAGTTTGCGCGCACGCGCCGCCGCGCGCACGGCTTCGACGTCCACGCCGCTGCCGTCGTCGTTGCAAATGAACGCAACGCGATTGCCGCGCCGTTCGACGTCGAGTGTTATGCTCCCTTCGCGCGGCTTATTTTTTTCAGCGCGCGCGGATTCGCTTTCGATCCCGTGCGCCACCGCGTTGCGGACGACGTGCAGCAGCGCGTCGCGCAGCGCGGCAAGCACGTGCGCGTCGAGGCGCGTCTCGCCGCCGCTGGCTTGAAAGCGCACGTCCTTCTGCTGCGATGCCGCCGCGTCGCGCACCGCCCGTTCAAGCTGCCCGAAGATGCTCGACGCCGGCATCAGGCGGAGTTCGTTGGAGTGGCCGCGCACCTGTGACAATTCTACGCGCGCCTGGTCGGCGCTTGCGGAGAATTCGCGGCGCAACAGTTTGAGCTGGTCGCGAAGCTGTTCGGCGAGCACGCCGAGTTTGACCGGCGCATGATAGCCCGAATCGAGCTCGCGCGCAGCCGATTGGTGATGCGAGGCGAGCTGCTCGGCCAGAGTCTCCGCGAGTTCGTTGGCGCGTTCAACGTTATTGATTTGCCCGCGCAGCGCACTGATTTGAAGCTCGACCCGCGCGATGCCTTCCAGCAGCGAGTCCATGTCTTTGATTTCGACGCGGACGGTGTCGAAACGTTCGTCCGTCGCGCGGCGCAATAAAGGAGGGATGGCCGCGGGAGCAGCGGGCCGCGTTGACGCTGGCGCGTCGCTGCTGCGGCGATTTGGCGCCAAATCCATGGCACCCGCTTCAGATGCCGGCTCGGCGGTCAGTGCATTCAATTTCACGCCGATGGTGTCGAGCAGCGCGAGCATTTGGCCGATCGCGTCGCGCGGAACTTGCTGGCCGCCTTCGCGGAATGGCGCGAGCACCTCTTCGATTTTGTGCGCCAGTTCGCCGATCTCCGGCTGCCTGACCACGCGCGAAGCGCCTTTGAGCGTGTGGGCGTAACGCAGCACTTTGCCGGCGAGTTCCTTGCTCGCCGCGCCCTTCTCCAGCTCGAGCACGCCTTTGCTCAGCGAATCGAGCAGTTCGCGCGCTTCGATGCGGAAATATTTGTACGGGTCTTTCGCCATGCGATCTGTAGAACGGAGCTCCGCTCCGTTCCGCCTTCACGAGAAATCTTGAACGGAGCGGAGCTCCGTTCTACAAACAACGTTCAACTTGCTTTTCGCACCAACTTGTTCAAATCCGCGGAAAGCGTCGTCAGCGTCGAAGCAGTCTGAAGCGTTTGCCGCGCGCACGTCTCGCTTTCTTTTGTAGCCTGGGCTACATTGGAGATGGCGACGTTGACCTGTTCGACGGCGGTGGTCTGCTGCTTGGTGCTGAGCTCGATTTCGCGCGCGGCTTCGGTGGTGGTGCCGACGAGCCCCGCGATTTGTTTGAGGCCCGCGGCAACTTCGTTGAACTGCCGCGCGCCGGCATCGACGGTTTTCGAACCGCTTTCCGTCGCCATTACAGTTGTGTTGACGGCGGCGCGGATTTCGTCGATCAGGCCGCGGATTTCCTTGCTCGACGAGCCCACGCGGTCGGCGAGTTTGCGGATTTCGTCGGCAACGACGGAGAAGCGCTTCCCGCTTTCCCCGGCGCCGGCGGCTTCAATGGTCGCGTTGATCGAGAGGATGTTGGTCTGTTCGGCGAGTTCGTCGATAATCTCTAGAATCGCGCCGATCTGCTGCGATTTTTTGCCGAGGTCCAGCATGTGCGTGACGATCTGATCGACTTGGCGCCGAATCGCCGCGGAAGTATCCAGCGAGCGCTGCACGGTCTGGTCGCCGCCGCGCGCCGCCGCGCTGGTTTCCTGCGCGATCTGCGCCACGCGCTGCGCGCTCTCGGCAATCTGGCGCGACGTGGCGAGCAGCTCGCTGATCGTCGTCGAAATCTCGTTCATCGACGTGGCCTGTTCTTTTGCGCCAGTGGCTTGTTGATTCGCGGCGGCCTGCAATTCGGTCGAGGAACTGGTGATGTGCTGCACGGCGCCGCCGATTTGCGCCGTGAGGCTGCGTGTGAGGACAAGGCCGATGATGATCGCTGCGACAAGAGCCGCGATGGCGACGAGAATGACTATTAATTCCCAGTTGCCGACTTCCTTATTCGATGCGGTCGTGGTGTCCTCCATCTGTTTGTGCTGGTAGGCGACATAGGCCGTTACGGCCTCATCAAGTTTCTTACGCGTTTCGGTGACGTCCTTTTCAAGCGCGATGTTTGCCGCCATAGCGCTGGCATCAGACGAATGTTTCGCAAGCAATTGGTCAGCGGAACTGAAATACTCGTCCAGCGCTTTTTTCAAATTTCTGACAGTGGTCATTTCAGCCGGATCTTTCGTTTTCTCCGCGCTTTCGGTCAGTCCTTTCAATTTTTCTTCCGCCGCGTCCCGGTTCACGGCGCCAGGCTTGGACGATTTATTCTGCGCGCCGTCGAGAAGCGCGGCACGTCCATCGCTCAATTCGCGCTCAGCGGCAAGGAACAGCCATTCCGCATTCTCCGCGTCCGGGTCATGAACGTCGATGACCTGATCCTTGCTGGCCGCGACGGTTTTGATCGCATAGTACGCGATCCCGCTGCTCAGCGCGCTCAGCGCGATGACCACAAAGAAACCTGCGAAAAGCTTTTGCCCGAAGGTCCATGTTTGTCCCATATCTTAGCGCTCCTTTTCGAGAGGAAGATTACCCTTGGCGCGAACCGATCGAATCACGCGCACGACGGACGGAATATCGACGATATGCCGCACCGCGCCGGAGGCGCGCACGACTTCGTGCGAATGATTGCGGCTCTCCGCGCCATCAACGGAGCTCAGGTCAGACGGCCCGGCTTGAAAGCAATGTTCGAACTGCGCGAAGGCCAAACCGAGCGGTTGGCTTCCGCCGCAGACTGCGACCCAGCGCGCGGCCCGTTCCGGGCGCGCATAACCGAGCAACTCGGCCAGATCGAAAATCGGCAACAGCGCCCCGCGCAGGCCCATGATTCCCAGCAGCGCCGGCGTGGCGCAGGGCACCGGCACGATGGCTGAGGATTTCGAAAGTCCCGCGATTTCGCGCGCGCGCAGCGCGAATGGATCGCCGCCGACACGAATGGCCAGCAGCGTGTCGCGCTCGACGATAGTGTGCGCCGCGGGACGCGCGAACGCGTCATCAAAGGCGCGGCGGAATTCAGCGGCGCGGCTAACCGATTCTACTTCCGGCATCGCAACTCCCCTTCCAGTAGGCCTTATAAGCCCTATAGGGCATATAGGGCCTATGGGACCTATTTGGCCACTATGACTACGCTTCCCCCAACGTTCTCAATTCCGCGTTGCACAATTCGATCAGTGCTTCGCGGCTGAAACCGCCGCCGAAGAGCAGAATCCGCGAGGCGTCTTCGCAGCGCAGCAGCGTGCGCGCGGTGTCGAGTTCGCGGCGCGCGGTGCCGGCGTCGTGTGCGCGGCGCGCGAGCAAGCCCAGATGTAGATGCGGCATGGCGAAGGCGCCGTTTAAGTACGCGGCGGCCTGGTTATGTTCCTTCGCGCCGGACGCATCGCCGGCATGTTCGCGGCAGAGCGCCGCGAGATAATGCGCGCCCGCGTTCAACTCATCTTTGGCCAGCAGTTGATCGCAGACGTGCTGCGCGTCGGCGAGTTTGCCCGCATGGGTGAGCAGCACCGCGCGCAGCAATTGAACGTCGGCGTCGGCCTGCGAGTGCGCGGGCAATTTGTTGAGCACGTCGATCGCGTCGGCGTAGCGTTCCGCGCGCAGCAATTCCAGTGCGATGTTTGTCTCCGGGCCAATGTTTGCACGCGGCGGCGGCGCGGCGCCCGTAGAACGGAGCTCCCGCTCCGTTCCGCTTTGGTCGGGCGCAATCGCTTTCGAATCGCGCTTCGCGAGCGCCGCAATGCGCTCCGACGCCTGCTGAATCGCTCCGATCCACGACGTATCGCCCGCCAGCAGCGGGGTGAACGCCAGCGGCGCAGCCGTCTCGCCTGCGCGGGTCAAATCGAATGTACTTTCTTCCCAATTGCTTTTCTCTGCGCTCTCCGCGCTTTCTGTGGTTGATTTCAAACGGCTTTCGATCGTTTCTTTGCGCTGATAATAGAAGGTGTCGTGCGTGTGCCGCAGATGAAAGTCATTCGAAATGCCGCGCAGCGTTTCCGCGTGGCCCAAAAAGAGGTAGCCGCCGGGGACCAGCGCACGCGCGATGCGGGCGATAACGGCCTGCGTCACGTCGTTGGGAAAATACATCGTGACATTGCGGCAGAAGACCACGTCGAGCGAATGCGGGCGCCAGAACATCGCATCGTCGTGAATCAGGTTGCGCTCGTCGAACGTAACCATCTTGCGCACGGATTCGTTGAGCACGAAGTCGTTGCCGTCGCGTGAAAAATAGCGCTCGCGAATCGCATCGTCGGTGCCGCGCAACGACCACTCGCTGTAGTGCGCGCGGCGCGCTTTTTCGATCACCGCCGGATTCAGATCGATGCCGGCGATTTCAGCGCTCCATCCGTCGGGCAGGCGCTCGCGGATTGCAATCGCCAGCGAATACGCTTCTTCGCCCGACGCGCATCCGGCAGAAAGGACGCGGAGCGTTTTGAACGGCGAGACTGGAGACTGGAGATTCGCGTGCGCGCTCCGTTCTTCCAGTCTCCAGTCTCTAGTCTCCAGCCTCGCCTCCAACGCGCGGAATTGTTCCTGATTGCGGAAGAAAAACGTTTCGTTGACCGTCAGCGCCTGCGCCAGAGCATTCAATTCGTCGCGGCTGCATGTCGGCAAGTTCAGGCGCTCAAGGTACTCGTGTGATCGCGCGCCAAGGGCGGCAGGAGTGCCGCCCCTCCATGCGGTGAGACGCGCACGCAACACATCTTCGAGAAACTCGAGTTTCGAATCGTCAAAGCGCAGCCCGAAGCGCCGGCACACGGCCGCGCGAAAGCGCTCCACGTCGGCTCGTGACAGTGTCGGATTCACGCGCGGCGCTCCTTTTCGATCGAGTTCCACGTCTGGTCATCGATCAGACGCGATGCTTTCAGGAGCAATAGCACGCGCATGTCCAGCGTGCCGATGGCGTCGATGGTCTCGGAATGTCCGGCATTCAACAGCGGCGGAAGCGACTCCCACGCGGCGCCGCTGAGTTGGCCAACGCGCTCGATCGCTTCGACACTCAGCGCAAAAATGCGCGAGGCGTCATTGGTGCGGATGGTGATGAAGCGCCGGCCGCTCAATGTAAGGCGCGTCTCCGGCGCGCCGTGCGATGCGTCCCCGCTTACTGGCGGGCGCGGCTCGACGAGTTGCGCCAGATCCACGACTGGCAGGGGCGTTCCGCGAATCGTCGAGAGTCCCAGCACCGACGGCGGCATGGCCGGAAACGGCTCGATCGGCAGCGGGCGCATGACTTCGAACACATTCGCCAGCGGCAGCGCGCACAGCCGGCCGGCGGCGCGCGCAAGCAGACAAGGCCCGTTTCGCTCGGCGCTCTCACTTGTTGACTCAGACGATGCGCTGAGAGCCGAAGTTTGGGCGGACGCCGTTGATCTCTCCATTGGTCAGCCTTTTCAGCCGATAACTCATTCACAGAGATTACATGGCAACGTCTGCGTCGGGCGGGACAACTTTTGTTCGATTATTAAAGTGTCGCAATAAGGACTTGTGACAACATATTATCGTCACCTAACGCTGGCGCAACCGGTAAAAAAAGGTTCAATGGTTTGCAAAAAAGATCTTTCCATGCAATATTGAGCCTGGCCTCCGCAGTTAGAATGTTTGAGGGTTTCAACATTTCGGGGAAGCTCCGATGAGACCCAAGGCACTGCTTGCCGAATCTCGCGCCCCCCGCTGGCGCCGCTACGTTGCCGCCATCTGGACGACAGCGGTGCTGTTGGGCGCGACACTGCTTCTTTTTTTTCATTACCGCGCGCTTGAAAAACCGGAACTGGCGACCTTTACACTGATCGCCGGCTTCCTCGTGACGGCGCTGGCCTGCGGCTTGATTTTTCTGGTTTCTTTACTCTCTGAGCGCAACCGCACTGCGGCAGCGCTGCGCGAAAGCCGCGAACAACTTTCGCGCGTCGTGGATGGCAGCAACGACGGCTTCTGGGACTGGCATGTCCCCAGCGGCGTAACGCACCGCAACGAGCGCTGGGCCGAAATGCTCGGCTATAGTCCCGACGAGATCAAGAATACGCATCAGCAGTGGGAAACGCTGGTTCATACCGAGGATATGAAAGCGGCCGAGCGGCTGCTTGAGGAGCATGTGGCGGGGCGCGCGCCGGTTTACGAAGCGGAGTTGCGCCTGCGCGACAAATCCGGCCAATGGCATTGGGTGCTGACGCGCGGCAAAGTGGCCTCATGGGTCGCGCCCGGCAAACCCGAATGGATCACCGGCACCAACGTGGACATCCACACGCACCGGCGCACGGAGCAATTATTGTCGCTCCAATATTCAGCCACGGATATTCTTTCGCGCGCCGAAACCCTGGAAGACGCGGGCGCGCAGGTCCTGCGCGTCTTGTGCGAAAATCTCGATTGCAAAGCGGGCGCGCTTTTTCTTGCATCGCCGGACCATGCGAAGCTCGAAACGGTTTGCGCTCATGGCACACCGCCGCATGCTAACGCTCGCGCATCCGGGTTGGCCGCGCGCGCGTGGGCCAGCGGCGCACTGGAATGGTCCATCGAATCCGGTTTTGCCTTCCCCCTGCGCTCCGGCCAGAAAACCATCGGCGCGGTCGAACTTACGGGCAGCAACATTTCAAAGCCCGATGCCGCGCTGCACGGAACGCTGTGCAAAATCGCCGATCAAATCGCGCTCTTTCTTCAGCACAAGCTCGCCGAAGGCACGCTGCGCGAACGCGAAGCGTTGCTGCGTTCGCTCGGCGACAATCTTCCAGAAGGCGCAATCTACCAAATCGTGCTCGACGCCGCGACGCTCAAGCGCAGCGTCAATTACATCAGCGAAGGCATCGAGAAACTCACCGGCGTCAGCGGCGAGCGCATGCGCGCCGACTCCGATCTGTTCTACCGCTTCGAACCCGACGATCTTGCCGCGTTCAAAAAACTCGCCGACGAATCCGCGCGCACGCTGACTGTCTTCGACGCTGAGGCGCGCTACCGGCTTGAAAACGGCGGCACGCGCTGGCTGCATTACCGCTCCGCCCCGCGGCGGCTGGCCAATGGCAACACTGTGTGGGACGGCATCGTCTCGGACGTGAGTTCGCGCAAAGCCTCGGAAGAACGCGTCAAGCGCTACGAATCGATCGTCAATTCGATCGCCGACTTGATCTGCATGGTCAACCGCGATTTCGTTTATCACGCGATCAACGATGCCTGGTGCAACGCACTGCAGAAGCCACGCCAATCCATGATCGGGAGCACCATGAGCGACGTGCTCGGCGACAAAATTTTCAGCGAGCACATCAAGCCGCACATCGAACGCTGCTTCGAAGGGCGCCCCGAATTCTACCAGATGTGGATGGACCTCGGCGTGCATGGCCGGCGTCATTGCAGCATCGCGATTTATCCTTATTGGGGCGAGCCATCGCGGGTCACGCACGTCATCGTGGTCACGCGCGACACCACTGCCGAAAACGCCGCTGAAAGCCAGCTCATCCGCGCGATACAAGCCGCCGAGGAAGCCAACCGCTCGAAGAGCATCTTCCTCGCCAACATGAGCCACGAAATCCGCACGCCGATGAACGCGATCATCGGCATGGGCTATCTGCTCAAGCAGACGCAGCTTTCGGACAAGCAGGCCGATTACGCCACGAAGATCGATTCCTCCGCGCGCAATCTGCTGCGCATCATCAACGACATCCTCGATTTTTCGAAAGTCGAAGCGGGCAAGGTCGAGATCGAGACCGAAGAATTCAGTCTCGACGAAGTGCTTTCAAATCTGGTGCAGATGACCACCGGCCAGGCTCAGCAAAAGGGGCTCAATTTCAAGGTGCTCGTTTCGCCCGACGTGCCCGGCAGCCTGCTGGGCGATCCGCTGCGCCTCGGCCAAGTGCTGCTCAATCTCACCAGCAACGCGATCAAATTCACCGAGCGCGGCGAAGTGATCGTCGCCGTCGATCGCGCCGAATCCGACATACGCGGCGCGGTGCTGCGCTTCAGCGTAAAGGACACCGGCATCGGCTTGAGCGAACCGCAATTGAAGCGCATCTTCGAGCCATTTTCGCAAGCCGACGTGACGACCGCGCGCCGCTACGGCGGCACTGGGTTGGGGCTGGCGATTTCGAAGCGTTACGTGCAGATGATGGGCGGGCAGATCGAAGTGCAAAGCAAGCTCGGCGAAGGCTCGACCTTCAGTTTCACCGCGCGCTTCGCGCACCCGACAAAAAACAGCCGGCGCGTGCAAGCCATTCGCCTGCTGGTCTCGGGGCGTCGCGCGCTGATCGTCGATCACGACGATTCATCGCGCGCCACGCTGCAAACGATTCTGAAGCAATTGTCGTTCGCCGTCACCACGGCCGAATCGCCCGAAGGTGCGCTGCGCGAAATCAAGCAGCATCGCGACAACGAGCAGAATTTCGATCTGGTGCTCTACGACCATTCGCTTCCGGGCCTCGATTGGGCCTCGGCGGCAAAAGCGCTCCGCGAAGCGCACGCGAAATCCGCGCAGCCGGCGATGATTCTGCTCGCCGCGCCCGAGGCCGGCGGGGTCAACGCGGCGCTGGCCGCGGGCGCCGGCTTTGACAAAATGCTGATGAAGCCCGCGTCGCGTTCCGCGCTGTACGACGGCATCATGCAGGCGTTCGCCAAGAGCGCGCAGCGCAGCGCCTCCGTGCGCGCGTCCGGCGAAATTGAGAAGCCCGTCGCGGATAAAATCCTGCGCGGCAAACGCATCCTTCTGGTCGAAGACAACGAGATCAACCAGCAGGTCGCCGAAGAAATTCTGATTATGGCCGGCTGCAAAGTGCGCATCGCCGGCAATGGCGTCGAAGCGCTTTCGATCCTGCTCAACGACGCGCCCGAAATCAAATTCGACGCCGTGCTGATGGATTTGCAGATGCCCGACATGGACGGCTACAAAGTTACGCGCTGCATCCGCGCCGACAAAAGTTTCGCGAATCTTCCAATCATCGCCATGACCGCCGACGCCGTGTCGGGCGTGCGCGAAGCGTGTCTTGACGCCGGCATGGACGATTACTTGACAAAACCCATTCGCTTCGACGAACTGTACCAAACATTGGCGCGCCGAATCCGCGAAGCCGGCGGAAAAACCGCGGTCACCGAAGCAGTTGCTGAGTCCGAAAAGTCTGCGACCGCGCAAACCGCAGCGCGCGTCTCCGGCGCGCCATTGCACAGTTCCTCGCGCGTACCGCAAACTGGCGCGCCGGAGGCGCGCCCTGCTGACATTAAATCCGAGCGCATCGACGATGCGCGCCGCTCCGGCTGGACGCGCGCGGTTCAGATGCCGCAACTCGAACCGGCGCGCCCTCCGTTCGTTCCGCCCGGGCTGCCGCTCGCCGCGGCGCGCACTTCGAATCCTGGCCTTCAAGCCGTCGGCGGCGCGCCCAATCCCGCCGAACTTGACACCGACTCCGGCATCGCGCGCGTCGGCGGCAACCGCGAACTGTTCTTCCGCCTGCTCCAGCATTTCTGCACCAAATACGGCCAGATGGTCGAAGATGTGGACGGAATGCTCGCGCGCGGCGAACGAGATACCGCGCTGCGCACACTCCACACCATCAAGGGCGTCGCCGCCAACCTCGGCGTGGACGCGCTTAGCCACGAAGCCGCGCGCTGGGAAGCGGCGCTCAAGGCCAACCTTCCCGCGCCCGCGCTGGCCGAAAGCCGCGAGCGCTTCGTGCGCACCGCGCGGCAGACGCTGAAAAACATTTCGGACATGCTCTCCGGCATGCAGCGCCAGGCGCCGCTCAATCAGGCCGCGCGCAGTTCCAGCGGTACGCTGCCGCTTGGCGTCGATCAGGCCAAGCGTTCCGGCGAACATCCGGCCGTCAGCGGCGCCGGGCCGCTCGAACATCCGCAATTCGACCAGCTCGCCGCGCTGCTGCAAAACGCCGACATTGGCGCGATCAAGCTGGCGCAGTCCATCTCCGAAGAGCTGCGCGGAAAATCAGGCGCGGAGCATTTCGCGCCGGTGATCGAATTGGCGCAGCAGTTTAAATACCCCAACGCCGCGGAAGCGCTCAAGGCGCTGCGCGCGCGGTAGGATGGCTCTCCGAGCCGTTCCACTTTGCGTCGCAACGCGCAACCGTTCCTTGAATCGCCCACGCTTACGACTATCATGCGCCTATCCTTTTTGTTCGGAGAAAACCGGTTCGATGCCTGATGCACCCGCCAATGAGCCCTCCAACAGCCGCAACGGAGCGCGGCGCGTGCAAACGGAAGGCGTCTTTCGAAAATGCCCTTCCTGCAATGAATCGCTGTTTCTGAAAACGCTGCAGGATAACCTCGACGTTTGCCCCAAGGACGGTTGCGGGCACCATTTTCAAATCGGCGCGAACAAGCGCATCGAACTGACGCTCGACCCAGGCAGCTTTTGCGAATTGTTTAACGAGATCGAAGCGGAAGACCCGCTTCAATTCAAAGGCCGCCGCAGTTACCTCGAACGCATTCGCGAAGCGCAGCACAAAACCGGATTGAAAGACGCAGTGGTCTGCGGCGAGGGGCGCATCAATGGCCTCAGCGTCGTCGCCGCCGTGATGGATTTTCAATTCATCGGCGGCTCGATGGGTTCGGTGGTCGGCGAAAAAATCACGCGCGCGATCGAACGCGCCACCGAGACGCGCAAGCCCGTGCTGATCATCTGCTGCTCCGGCGGTGCGCGCATGGACGAAGGCGCATTTTCGCTGATGCAGATGGCCAAGACCTCCGCCGCGCTGCATCGCCACGATCAGTCCGGCTTGCTCTGCGTCACGCTGCTCACGCACCCCACGCTGGCGGGCGTGTCGGCGAGCTTCGCGTTTTTGGGCGACATCATCATCGCCGAGCCGAAAGCCATGATCGGCTTCACCGGCGCGCGCGTGATCGAACAGACGATTAAGAAGAAACTGCCGGAAGGTTTTCAGGAATCCGAATTCTTGCTGGAGCACGGGCAGATCGACATGGTTGTCGAGCGCAAAAATCTGCGCGACATGCTGGGAAAAATTCTGACGTTTACGACGCCCTGTCTCGCGAAAGCACCGTCCGATAGCAATGAACTGGCGGCGGTGCCAGAGCCGCGCACGTCAGTAAGCGGAATTCCCGCGGAACTGCCGGCGGCCACGGAATCTCGGCGTGCGGGTGTCAAAAGCGTATCGAAAAAGCCGCCGCTGCGCTCAAAATCGGCCGCAAAAGAGAAGGAACGGGCGAAACGCGCCGATAAATAATCGTTCAACGTTTCAGCTTCGAGGTTGCAAGCACCATGCTTATCGAACGAGTCGGACCGACCGCGATTTTCACATTGAGCAAGGAAGATTTGTCAGCGCCGGTTCCCACGCTGGCGGCATTGGAACGCGAGATCAAAGACGAATGCGCGCAGCAAATCGTCGCGGATTTGGAGATCATCGAATCGATCTACAGCTTGCAGATCGGCACGCTCGTCGCCATGCATGTGATGTGCTACGAGAATCTGGCCGTGATGAAACTGGCCAGCGTCAATAACCACGTGAAGAATCAACTGCGCTTGGTGGGTCTCGACAAGCTCATGGAAATGCATCACGGCAAGCAGGTCGCGGTCGAAAGCTTCAAATAGAAATCGTCCTCCTATCTCCTATCTCCTGAATTCGCCGCTCGAATAAAATCCACAATCAGCGCCACGCTCTTTTCTCCCGGCGCGATTTCCACGCCGCTGGCCACATCGACCCAATCCGGCTTCGCCGCGCGGATTGCGTCCGCAACATTGCGCGCGTTCAATCCACCGCTCAGTATTAATGGAACGCTGCGTTTGAAACCTTCCAAGATTTTCCAATCGAACGTCCGCCCGGTCCCGCCGTGCGCACCCGAAACTTTTGTGTCCAGCAGGACGCCGTCGCATTCGTAATCGTTGATGGCGGCAAGTTCCGATTGCGCGGCGACGTGGAACGCCTTCCACACGCGCGCGTCGCCGGCGCGCGCTTTGACGCGCCGCACGAATTCCGGTGATTCATCGCCGTGAAGCTGCAGAACGTGAAGGCCAAGTTCCTCTTTCAAGCGCAGCAGTTCGTCGAATTCGGGATTGACGAAAACTCCGGCCCATTCGACGCCCGTCATCGAACAAGCGTCGATCAGCATCCACGCGTTTTCGATTCGGCCAATGAAGCGCGAACTGGACGGCACGAAATTCAAGCCGACGGCCGCGGCCCCGGCGTTGGCCGCGGCCAGCACATGTTCGGCGCGCTTGACGCCGCAGATTTTAATGCGAGGAGACATGCCTGATATCACTCCGACGCCATCACAATTCGAAAGCCCACGTTCGCGCCGCGGTAGTTCGGCACAAGCCGGCCGCGGTTGGCCGAGCGGCAATCCGCCGGCGGATTGAGCCACGAGCCGCCGCGCAGCACGTGCGCTTTGCCGGCGCTCGGTCCAGTGGGATCAAGCTCCGGGGAATTTCGGTACCACATCTCGTTATAATAATCCTGGCACCATTCCCACACGTTGCCGTGCATGTCGTAAAGTCCGAATGCGTTGGGCTTGAATGTGCCGGCAAACGTCGTCTTTTTGCGGTTGTGGCCGACCGCACCGAATCCGTACGCGTAGGTGCCGTCGTAGTTGGCCAGATCCGTCCCAATGGTCGTTCCAAAATGAAACGGCGTGCGCGAACCCGCGCGGCATGCGTATTCCCATTGCGCCTCCGTCGGCAATTTCACCGCGTGCGGCGCGAACGGCAGCACCAATTCGCAAAATTTCGCCGCGTCAACCCACGCGACGCCTTCGACCGGCAGCGCGCCGCCTCGGAATTGGCTGGGGTTCTCTCCCGTCACTGCTTCGTACTGTTCTTGCGTGACGGCGAATTGTGCGACGTAAAACGGTTTGCCGATCGTGACGCGGTGCAGCGCTTCGTCGCGCGCGCGGCCTTGTTCGTTGTCCGGACTGCCCATCAGAAACGAACCGGCGGGCAGAAGCTTCAAAATCAGCGGCACGCCGCCCGGCAATTTCAGCACGTGTTCGCCCAGCGGCGCGGGAATCGACGCGGGCGTGGGTGTCGTTTCCGCCAGCGCGCCCTGTTTGCCGAGCACATCCGCGCTGCGAGAGGGAAGGGGAGTGCTGCGGTCGAGCGACGGGCTGGAAAACGCAGGCGGCATGCTCGCGCCGCCACGCCGCGTCAATTCGCCGCGCGCCTTCGCAAGCAGTGTGTCGGCGATCTTTCGGCTCGGATGATCGGCGTTGCTCGGATCGGCGCACAGCGGCTCAAGCAACTCCACGACCTGCTTCCAATCGTGCCGCTCACGCGCTTCCTTCGCTTCGGGAATGGCGATAAACAGCGCCTGCCGCATTTCGAAGCGTTGCGTCTCGGCACGAAATCCAGCGTCTTCGATCACCGGTGTCGTCTTTGACGCGCGCACGGGCGGTTCAACTGCGACGGCAGGCAGCGCCGCCGCCGACGGCGTCCGCCCCAGCGCCGCGCGGCATGCGCTGAGTGCTTCCAGCAGCGCGCTCGCATCGGCGTGACGGTTGTGCGGCGATTTGTCCAGGCACTGTTCGATCAGCGCGGACGTTTGCGGCGTCACATCGGTTCGCGTTTTGCGCACCGATTCCGGCTCCGAATACACCAGCCCTTTAAAAGGCTGCGTGCCGGCCAGCAATGTGTAGAGCGTTGCGCCCATCGCGAAAACATCCGCGGGCTTGCCGCAGTTCTTCAAATCGACAGCCTGCTCCGGCGCCATGTAACCGGGCGTGCCCATGCACACACCCGTGCTCGTGCGCCCCTGCTGAAGTTCATCGCTGCGCGCGAGGCCAAGGTCCGCGAGTTTCGCGTCGCCGAAGCGCAGCGATTTCAAGTCTCGGCTGCGCGGAATGAGAATGTTGCCCGGTTTCACATCGCGGTGGATGACGCCTTCGGCGTGCGCCGCGGCAAGTCCGTTGCACGCGGCGATGCAAATCTCCAGCGCTACCGCCTCCGAAATCGTCTGCGTGCTTTTGCGCGCTTGATCGAGATGGCTCTGCGCCGTCGGCCCGCGCACGAATTCCATCACAAAATAGTAGATGCCATTTTCCTGATTGACATCGAGCACGCTGACGAGATGCTGCGATTGAATCCGCGCTGCCAGCCGCGCTTCGGCGCAAAAACGCTCGATCATCTCGCTGTTCTGTTCAGCGAGATGATCGTGAAGCACTTTAACCGCGACCTCTTTCCCCAAGCGCGGATGAACGCCGTAATACACCGCGCCCATGCCCCCTTGGCTGATCTTCGCAATCAGCGGAATGCCGCCGAGCGCGGGGACCGGCTTCGCGTTGTACTCAATGCGCACGGCGCGATGCAGCCGCATGTCGGCGACCAAATCCTGCCACGGCACCGAGAGCGACGGAATCGTCGCCGCGACCACCCCCATCCCGCCCGTGTGCGCCGGACCGGCCTTGGTCGCGCCCAATTGAGGCGATGTGGACTCAGGCGTCTCGATGAAGTCGGTGGGTTCGTGAGGAGCGGGGTCAGTCATGCAAAAAACCAAGAGTGCGTTCGCAGCGCTATAGTAATTTGTTCAGGAGGGAGGGGCAACTGAGTTTGGCTCTCCACTTGCCATTCCCGCCCGCGCGATTAGCGTACTTTCTCGGAACAAATCACCTGCATTCACAAAGCAAAAAGGAGCTGCCCCGATGGATGCCAAAGAACTCGAACTGCTCTGCATCAACACCATCCGCTGCCTCGCCATCGATGCCGTGCAAAAAGCAAACTCCGGGCACCCCGGCGCTCCGATGGGCCAGGCGCCGATGGCGCATGTGCTCTGGTCGCGCCACTTGCGTCACAATCCGAAAAATCCGCATTGGCTCAACCGCGACCGCTTCATTCTCTCGCCCGGCCACGGCTGCATGCTCCTCTATAGTCTGCTGCATCTGACCGGCTACGATCTGCCGCTGAGCGAGTTGATGAACTTCCGCCAGCTTGGCAGCAAATGTCCGGGGCACAGCGAGTATGGCCACACGGTTGGCGTCGAAACCACGACGGGCCCGCTCGGACAGGGCCTCGCCAACGGCGTGGGCATGGCGATGGCTCAGAAATATCTGGCTGCGTATTTCAATCGGCCCGGCCACGAGATCATTGATTACAAAATCCTCGGTATCGTTTCGGATGGCGATTTGATGGAGGGCGTGACCAGTGAAGCGTCGTCGCTCGCGGGGCATTTGAAACTCGACAACATCATTTATCTTTACGACGACAACCACATCAGCATCGAAGGCCACACGTCCGTCGCGTTTACCGAGGACCGCGCCAAGCGCTACGAAGCGTACGGCTGGCACGTGCAGATCGTGAACGACGGCAACGACACGGAGGCAATCAACAAAGCGATTGAAATCGCAAAGGGCGTGAAGGACAAGCCGCACATCATCAATATCCGCACGATCATAGGTTACGGTTCTCCGAACAAACACGATACGCATGAGGTGCATGGCGCGCCGCTCGGTGCGGACGAAGTGAAGCTTACCAAGAAAGCGTACGGTTGGGACCCCGATAAACAGTTCTACATTCCCGCTGAAGCGCAAACAGAATTCAGCAAGCAAACAACGCGCGGCGAGAAAATGGAAGCGGAGTGGAACGCCAAATTCGCGGCGTACGAAGCGGCGTATCCGGATTTGGCGAAGCAGTTGAAAGACTGGGTCGCGAAGAAATTGCCGGACGGCTGGACCGATGCGCTGCCCAATTTCGCGGGCGAGAAATCGGTCAGCACGCGCGTGGCGCAAGCGAAGATTCTCGCGGCGATTTCGCCGAAACTGCCGATGCTCATCGGCGGCAGCGCGGATTTGGCGCCGTCCACTTCGACCTACGTCAAAGGCCTCGGCGATTTTCAAAGTCCGCTCAATCCACGCGCGGCCAGCCACGACATGGACGGCGGAAATTTTGGCGGGAAAAATCTGCATTTCGGCGTGCGCGAACACGGTATGAGCAGCGTGCTCAACGGCATCGCGCTGAGCAACTCGCTGATTCCGTATGGCGCGACATTCCTGATTTTCAGCGATTACAGCAAACCGGCGCTGCGCCTCTCCGCGTTCATGGGCGTGCAGTCGATCTTCGTTTTCACGCACGATTCGATCGGCCTCGGCGAAGACGGTCCGACGCATCAGGCCATCGAACAGCTCACGAGCCTGCGTTCGATCTACGGCATGACGGTGATTCGCCCCGCCGACGCGACGGAAACCGCGGTCGCGTGGAAATGCGCAATCGAACACCGCGACGGCCCGACGGCGTTGATTCTCACGCGCCAGAATCTGCCCGTAATCGACCGTAGCAAATATCCCGCGGCGTCGAACGTCGAGAAGGGCGGTTACATCCTCGTCGGCGACAAATCTGTTAAGCCGGATGTGATTTTGCTCGGCAGCGGATCCGAAGTTCAATTCTGCGTCGGCGCCGCGGAATTGCTGGGGAAAGACGGCATCAAAGCGCGCGTGGTATCGATGCCCTCGATGGAAATCTTCGACAAGCAGCCTGAAAGCTACCGCGCTGAAATTTTGCCGAGCGACGTGAAGGCCCGCCTCGCCGTCGAAGCCGCGCACCCGATGCCGTGGTACAAATACATCGGCACCGACGGCGGGACGCAGTGCATGGAAAGTTACGGAGCGTCGGCGCCATACGAGGCGCTGTACAAGAAATTCGGATTCACCGCGGAGAACGTGGCGGCGAAGGCGAAGGCGCTGGTGAGGAAGTAAAAGGAAAGGGTGGCCATGTCCAAGCATCCCCTCGCGCTGATCACGTTCGACATCGACGACACACTGTACGCCAGCACGGACTTTGCGCGGCTGGCGCGCGAAAATGCGCTGAAGGCCATGATCGCGACCGGACTTAACGTGTCGCTCGATCAGGCTGCCGCGGAGCTGGACGAAATCGTGGCCGAATTCACTTCCAACGACGAGAAGCAGTTCGACCGTTTGCTGGAACGCCTTCCAAAATCCTGCTCGTGCGATTTCAATGCCGCGGTGCTCGTCGCCATCGGCGTGGCCGCTTATCACGACACGATCCACGAAAGTTTCATGCCCTACGAAGATGGCGTCGAAGCCTTCAAGCGCCTGCACGCGCGCGGCTTCGCGCTGGGCGTCGCGACGCAGGGAAAAACCATAAAGCAGGCCGAGAAAATTGCGCGCCTCCGCATCCTGCCGTTCCTCCACAAGCGCGCGATTTTTTTCTCCGACCAGTTGGGCATCAGCAAATCCTCGCCCAAATTTTTTCGCCGCGCCGCCGAGATGTTCGGCGCGGACCCGCGCACCTGCATGCACATCGGCGACCGCCCCGACCGCGACATCGATCCGCCCAACACTGCCGGCTGGCTGACCGTGCTCAACCGCCGCTCGGGCCGCTACCACGCGCGACCCGGCGCCACTCCGCCCGCGCACGAAATTCAGAACTTTTGGGACTTCATCGAATTGATTGAGAAAGGTTACGAGCCGAAAGAGCCGAAATAAATGCAGTAGTAAAATGGTGCCGTCAGTCATTAGAATGTCCGGCGTCCGCGATTTCGAGCTACAGTGTTCTGTCTTCTGTTTGGGAGTCGAACCATGAGCGCAGCGCGTCTCCTCGCCGCGGTCGTCCTCGCGGCCGGAATCATGCTCAGCCCCCGCGCGGAGGAAAAGAAGAAGCCGCCCGCGCCGCAGAAGGCCACCGCCGAACAACTGCTCGACGACGCCGAAAAAGCCATCGCGTTCATTGCGAAGGAAATTCACGATTCGAAAGACAAATCGCTCGACCTCAAAAGCGTTCGCCAGCAGCCCTTCTTCTCGGCGCTCAAGAAGACGGAAGACATCACCGTAAAAATCAAATCCCAACTGAAGGACCACGATCTCAAATTTTTCAACTCCGTCAACGACTCGACGCAACTCGTCGCCGAATTGAAGAGCGCGCTGCCGCGTTCCGGCATTAAAAACGCGAAGGTCGCCGACGGCGTCAAGGTAATCTCGAACGCGCTCACGCTGCTGCGCAGAAACTACGGCCGCGAATCCGCGCACCGCCGCCAGAACACCGGCATGACCGAAAAGGAAAAGGAGCAGCTCACCGCGCTGCGCGAATCCGAAAGCAAGCTCATCGACGAACTCGACGCGCTCACCGACGAATTCAAAACCAACGCGCAGCTCACCGCCGAACTGCAACGCCTTATTTCGCAGCTCAAAAAAAGTCTCGACGCGCCGATGACCGCCCAGTCGCTCGACGCCGCGCTCGAATTGGTGGACGTGGTCGAAGGCGAATGGGAAGCTTACTCGTACTATGTGGACGCGAAGCACCGCAAAGCCTGGCAGGAGGCGCGCGACAGCGACGCGTTCCAGGACGTCGATGACCTCGCGGCCGAAGCCGAAGAGAGCGGCGACGCGCTGGATTGGCTGGCGATGGATGACAGCGTCGAACTCTCAGGCGCCGTGAATCTGAATGTCGATCTCAACGAAGACGAGCAAGCCGCGTATCTCCGCTACATTCAGGAATCGCTCAACGGAGTCGATCTCGACGAGTTTTACGCCGCAACGATGGACCCTGACGAAAGCGACGAGGCGTTTCAGGAATTCCAGGACGACGAGGAAATGCAGGCGCAGCAGCAACAGCAGCCTCAGCAGCAATGTCCATAGAGATTTATTTTTCCAGTGCCTTATCGAGATACCCACTCACTTTTTCCGCCCACATTTTCCCGTGCGCCTGCAATCCCTTCGCGTTGAAATGCACACCCGCGCGATATTCCTTGCCGAGCGCATCCGTGTCAGGCCCTTCGAACGCCACACCTTTTTCCCAGAGCGATTTTTGCGCCGCGCGGAATTCCTCGTCGGCTGCATCTTTCTCGCTGTGATACGTGGCCTGAGCCGTGAACCAGGGAATTTCCCAGCCCGCCCGCTCGCGCGATGCTTTGATTAATTTCCCCATGAATTCCGCGTACTGCGCGCCGCTGATCTGTTTGATCGCGGGATAACCGCCGCGCGCCTGCCCCGCGTCCGATTCGCCTTGATGCCAGAGAATCGCGCGGAATCCGTTCTTTCCCAGCGCGTTGACGCGCTTCATCAATCCCTCGAACAAATCGCCCGTCGATTCCCAAACGCCGTCCTCGATTTTTTTGACATGCGATTCAATCGTCGGCGGGTTGCTCATCCGCTCGCCCTTCGGCAGCCACTGCCGCACGCTGGTCGCACCTGCGCCCGTGGACACGATGCCGATCGGCACTTTATATTTTTCGTAAAGCGCATCGCCGAACGCCGGCGCAAAACTCCCGCCGCTGCTTTTGTCCTGAATTCCTGGCTGCGGATCGTTGGCAAGCTGCCACGCTTTTCCATCGAAGCTCGCGACCATGCCCGACGCAGTCGTCTGCTTTTCCGATCCGTGATTAGTCGAATTGGATTGCCCGGCGATGACGAAGACTTCGCCCACGCCGACGTGCTCAACGGACGTTTCAAAAACACTCTTTCCTTTGTTTAGAAATCGGACCTCAAACTTGTACCAGCCGCCCGCCGGCACGGTGAATTTGCTCGACATGAGCGCGCCATCAATGTCGGGATCAAAATCTTTCCAATCCGACTGCAATTCGCCATCCAATGGCTTGCCGGTGAATTTGTATTGCGCGGAATCGGCACGCACGGCAAGGTCTACGAGCGCAAAATCGACTTTTCCCTGCGTTTGCGACACGCGCTGAAAGACCTGATAGTCGCGAGGCGCCCAGAGCGCGGGTTTGCGTTCGGGTTCACCCGCAGTAAGAACCCTCGCAGAAATAAGCAGCGCTATCGTAAAGACTTTCAATGCGTCACTCCGGTTGCCGCGACAAACTTCAAGCCCATTGCCGCATTTTATGTGTCGAATCCGCCGGGCAGTCGATATTCTATCCTGCGCGGAGATTTTTTTTCAATGGCTTTGAGCGGTCCCTATACCCTCGACGACCTGATCGCCATGACCGGCGCGCGCACGAATTCCGCGCGCAAAAAACTCGACTGGCTCGCTTGCGCCGCCGCGTCGCGCGCGCGCCGCAACGCACCGCGAGCCACGCGCCTGATCGGCATCGATCCCGGCACGCGCTTCGTCGGCTGGGGCGTCGTCGATTGCGACGCGCACACCCGCGCGCTCACGCTTGTCGAGTGCGGCTGCATTTCCCCCGGCGTTACCCTTCCGCTCAAAGAGCGCCTGCGCGGAATATTCGAAGAGCTCGAAAAAATCCTCGAGCAAACGCGCCCGCACTTCGCCGCGCTCGAAGAAACCTTCGCCGGCGTGAACATGAAATCCGCCATCGCCATGGGCTACGGCCGCGGCATTGCGCTCTTGAGCCTCGCCCGCGCCAACCTCGAAGTCCTCGAACTTTCGCCGCGCTCGATCAAACAATCCGTCACCGGCAGCGGCGCCGCGACCAAGTCGCGCGTAGCCTCAATGGTCGCCGCCCAACTCGGCCTGAAAAAACCGCCCACACCCGAAGATGTCACCGACGCGCTGGCGGCGGCGATTGCGCTCTCGCAGAGGATTTGAGGAGATAGTAGACGAACGCATCGCCCGCGCGGCGCTGCCTTCTGATTCTTGACTTCTGATTCCTGACTCCTGACCCCTGACTCCTATCTCCTACTGCTGCGCCAGCTCATGCGCAAACGCCAGCGGAAACGCCTTCGCTTTTGTCGGCCCGCTGCAATTGAACACTAATCCGTCCAGCGGCATGTTCCGAATCGCTTTGAACAACGCCGCGCCCGAAATCGGCACCGGCTTCATGTTCGGCTTGCCGTACCGCTGCAGGTACAACTCCAGCGCGTCGTCCGATGTGAACAGCGCCGCGAATTTTCGCCCGCGCCCGTCCGGCACCAGCGCGATGTACTGCTCGTCTTCCATGATGAAATAGTAGCCCGGAAATTCGCGGATCGCCTCGTGTCCCGTGTTGTCCGTCTGCGCCGCGTCCAGCGCCGCTTCAGTCCGCACGATCTGCGACCACGCCCGCAGCCGCGGAATCTGCTCCAGCGTGTAGTGAATCTCCCTCTCGCTGTACGGATTAATGTTGACCACCGTCACTTCAGGACCGATCGACGCGAAAGCGTTGTGCCCCGCCACATTGTCGATGTAATACTCGCCCATGATCGAAATGCCGATCTGGTTGCGGCATTGCAGGTATGCGTCTTTGTCGGAGAAAAGAAAAAAATGAGTGGACCCGTGGCCGAGGTCGAACGAATTATAAACTGGCACCAGCCCTTCCAGCCGAGCGGGAATCCGCCAGTTGTGATACAGCGCCAGGCTGCGCAGCAATTGCGTGCCCGTCAGTCTCTGCTTGAGAAACTGCCCAATCGCGTCGCGCGGATTCAGTTCGTCCGCCATCGATAATCCCCAGTCCTGAGTCCTGAGTGCTGAGTCCTGAGAAAATTCATGACTCGCGCCTCACGGACTGCGGACTCAGCGCCAAAAATATCTCCAACTAAAAACAAAGTCCTGAGCGCTGAGAATATAACATGTCCGAATATTCTCAGCACTCAGGACTCAGCACTCAGGATTTTTCCTACTCCTTCACCGTGTCCTTCGGCGCATATTCGTGCTTCTGCTTCTGCAGCACCGTTACCGAAATGATCTTCACTTCCGGATTCGGCTTGTCGCCCGGGCCGGTTGGCGAAACGCCGAGCTTGTCCACGACTTCGGTGCCCTTTATCACCTTGCCGAAAACAGTATGCCGCCCATCCAACCACGGCGTGCCGCCCTTTTTCGTCACGATAAAGAACTGCGAGCCGTTCGTGTTCGGGCCAGAATTGGCCATCGACAGCGCATACTGCTCGTTCTTGTGCGGGTTGTTCGCGAACTCGTCCGGGAATTTGTAGCCCGGCCCGCCCGTGCCGTTGCCCTTCGGATCGCCGCCCTGGATCATAAAATCCTTGATGATGCGGTGAAAGACCAGCCCGTCGTAGAATTTCTTCTCGACCAGCGAAATGAAATTCGCCACCGTGTTCGGCGCGGAATCTTCGAACAATTCCAGTTCGATGTCGCCCGCGGTCGTCTTCATCAACACGCGCGGATTCGCCCCATCCTTGATCTCCGGCCCTTCCCCCGCGCGCACAAACGGCGCAACGGCCAACGCAATCAGGCTCATCGCCAGCACTGCAATCAACGAATGCTTCACGTCATTGTTCTCCCAAAAAAACGCGCGCGAACCCCGTGTCCACGCAAATGCAGGCGTCAGGAATCAGTAAAGGCAATCGCAATAGCTGACTCCTGACTCCTGACCCCTGACCCCTGACTCCTGACCCGTATCTCCTGCCGTTAAGCAATCTTCTTCATGATCTCGCCTTCATTAATCGTCGGCCGCTCCGGCCGGCCTTTGTGGAAGTAGATCAGCTTCGAATGATCCAGACCGAGCATGTACAGAATCGTCGCGTGAATATCATGCACATGCATGCGGTCTTTCACCGCCCACAAGCCCATCTCGTCCGTCTCGCCGATGACCTGCCCGCCCTTCACGCCGCCGCCGGCCATCCACATCGTAAAGCCCCACGGGTTGTGATCGCGCCCGTCGCCTTTTTCAGACATCGGCGTGCGCCCGAATTCGCCGCCCCAGATCACCAGCGTCGAATCGAGCAGCCCGCGCGATTTCAAATCTTTGAGCAGCCCCGCGACCGGCTTGTCCATCGCCGCGCACAAGCCCGTGTGGTTGGTTTCGATGTGGGAATGAGCGTCCCACTTGCTCCCCGCGCCGTGATAAAGCTGCACGAATCGCACGCCGCGCTCGACCATGCGCCGAGCCAGCAGGCAATTGCGCCCGAAATCCGCGGTCACTTTTTCATCCATCCCGTAAAGCTTGCGCGTCGCGTCCGATTCGCTCGCGATGTCCACGACGCCCGGCGCTTCGGCTTGCATGCGAAACGCGAGTTCGTAGCTCTTGATGCGCGCGTCCAATTCCGTCTGGTCCGCGTGATTTTCTGAAAATCCCTTGTTGAGCTGCGCGAGCAAATCCAATTTCTCGCGCTGCCGCTCTTCGCCCACGCCCTTCGGCGTCATCAAATTCGAAATCGGGTCGCCGTCCGGATGCAGCCGCGTGCCCTGATACACCGACGGCATGAACCCCGCGCCCCAATTGCGCGGCCCGTTGATCGTCGTCCCCGCGCCGTCCGGAATCACCACGAACGCCGGCAGGCTTTGATTCTCCGTCCCTAATCCGTACGTCGCCCAAGCGCCGAGCGATGGCCGCCCCGACAGCACCGACCCGGTATTCATCTGGCACACGCCGCCGGAATGGTTGATCCCGTCGCCGTGGCACCCGCGGATCACCGCGATGTCGTCCACGCATCCGGCGATGTTCGGCAGCCAATCCGAAACCCACGTCCCGCCCTGCCCATACTGCTTCCATTTTCGCTTCGACGCCAGCAGCGGCGACCCGGATTCGCCCATCGCCGTAATCGGCCGCTTGAAACTTGGCGGCAACGGCTGCCCGGCCAGCTCGTTGACCTTCGGCTTCGGATCGAACGTGTCGATGGCGCTCGGCCCGCCCTCCATAAAGAGGAAGATGACGCTTTTGGCCTTGCAAGGAAACATCGGCTTCTTCGGCGCCAGTGGGTTACCCAACTCGCCTTTTGGAATCTCGTCGGCGACGACAATGTCGCTCAACCCCAGCAGGTAGCTGGCTGCCAGCGCGCCAAACCCCGCCCCCGACTTCGCGAGAAAATCGCGCCGAGTCCGTGGAATTTCAATGTGCGGCATTGGTGTTAACCCCTGTACCGCCGGCGTCCCCGCCGGCCCGAACTTTTATCGACGCTTTCCAATACACCGCCAAACACCATTTCGCAATCGCGGGCAAAATTGCACATAGTTAAGTAACACGGGCTGTCAGCCGCCACAAGCAGCAATTCGCAAAGATAAAATCGCATGAACGGCAGGAGCAACAGCGAAGAACTCAATTGCACCCAGCCCAACCCAAGAATCCGCACCGCGCTTCATTTTTTGGCGCGAAAATACTTTCGCAAATCCATAATTAGCCCGATCACACCGATGGCCCCAAATAAGAATACTGGAATAATCAAGCATCCTTGTACGGCCATGATTGACGCTAATCCAATAATGAGCACGTTGGTTGTGGCTCGTCGCAATAACAGACTCTCTTCTTCTGTCGGTTTCGCTGAGCGCGCATCTCCGGCTCGTTCCGACGGCTTCCTTCTGTGATCGACGACCCAAAACGCAATGAAAGGCATTGTCGTCCCAACAAATAACGCTAACAAAAAAACCTCGGGCCCCTGCGAGTTAACGAGATTCACGATCATCGTCATCGTCGTGCCCAGCGCGAGCACCACCACCAGCAGTTCGGATAGATAGAATCGCACATACGGTACAAACAGCCAAGCAAACACACTCAGCGATATTCCGCACATCGCGACTGCCCGCGCCGCCCGAGGCGCGTTAAATCTCCCGCCCAGTATATTGACGGCGGCAACCGTTCCGATCCCGATTGCCAGAAACGCAACCCATTTCACAAGATTACGCAAAGGAATTCTCGCTTCCCTCATTCACATTCCACATCCACAATTCCACATTCCACATTCCACATTCCACATTCCACATTCGCGTTCAACATTCTGCGTTCACTTGACATCCCGCCACCGCATCATATCATCCCCATCTCGTTTCGCCCCGCGCGAAACCCCACCAGCCGAGGTGGCGGAATTGGCAGACGCGCTAGCTTCAGGAGCTAGTGCCCGCAAGGGCATAGGGGTTCAACTCCCCTCCTCGGCATCTTCAACACATTCGCGCGATGAGGTTCCGCACATGAACATACTCATCAGCGGCTCAACCGGTTTGGTCGGCTCCGCCCTCTGCAGCGCACTCGCGGCGGACGGCCATTCGCTCACCACGCTCACACGCCCCAACTCAAAAAGCGCCGCCAAATCTATCGAGTGGAATCCGCTCAGCGGCAAACTCGATCCCGCCGCGCTGACCGGCATCGATGCCGTCGTTCATCTCGCCGGCGAAAACATCGCCGGCCGCTGGACCGCCGCGAAGAAAAAGGCTATTCGCGAAAGCCGCGTGCTTGGAACCAAAACGCTCGCCAATGCGCTTGCCGCAATGACCGTCAAACCCAAAGTCCTCATCTGCGCCTCAGCCATCGGTTATTACGGCAACCGTGGCGACGAACTGCTCACCGAAAGCAGCTCGCCAGGCAAAGGCTTCCTCCCCGAAGTCTGCCAAGCCTGGGAATCCGCCGCGGATCCCGCGCGCGCCGCCGGCATCCGCACCGTCGCGCTGCGGTTCGGCGTAATCTTGAGCGAAAATGGCGGTGCGCTCGCCAAAATGCTCACGCCCTTCAAGCTCTGCCTCGGAGGCATCATCGGTAGCGGCAAGCAATACATGAGCTGGATCGCGCTCGACGACGTGGTCGGCGCAATTCTCTTCGCGCTGAAAACCGAATCCCTGAGCGGCCCCGCCAACACCGTCGCGCCCAATCCCGTCACCAATCGCGAATTCACCAAAACGCTCGGCAAAGTCATCAAGCGGCCCACGATTTTTCCCATGCCCGCCTTCGCCGCGCGCCTCGCCTTCGGAGAAATGGCCAACGACCTCCTGCTCGGCAGCACCCGCGTCACCCCGTCGCGCTTGACCGACGCCGGTTTTGTGTTCAAGTGGCCGCGGTTGGAAGATGCACTACGGCACCTCTTGCAATGAGTTGCGTCAGAATCCTTGAATCTGGAATTGTGAATTCAAGGTTCAACGTTCAAACTATGTTTGAGCGGCTGAAATTCATCGCGATTAACGCGGGTGAACGCAGATGAATTGAATGATTTTATTTTAATAAATCTGCGTTCATTCGCGTGAATCTGCGTCCATCAGCGATGAATTTTAATTTACGCATGCTTTGAATCTTAAATCTTGAATTTTGCATTTTGAATTTTGAATTTCGAACCATGCGCTTAGTCCTCCTAAACCTCTTCCGCAAACCCCTCCGCACCGGCCTGACCGTCTTCGGCGTCGCCGTCGCCCTGCTGCTATTTTGTTTTTTGGAGACGGTGTTGCGCGCCTTCAACGCCGGTGTGGACATGGCCGACGCCTCGCGCCTGGTCGTGCAGCACAAAGAATCGCTCTCCTTCACCATGCCGATTTCGTACCGCACCGCCATTCAGCAGATCGACGGCGTGACCGATTGCTGCGGCATGACCTGGTTCGGCGGCCCGTACGACGAACCGCTGCCCAATGGCGAAAAGAAAACGACGTATTTCGCGCAACTCGGCTTCGAACTCGAACGTTACCTGCCCATGTACCCTGAACTGAAAATCTCGCCGGAACAAACCAAAGCGCTGCTCGGCGACAAAGCCGGCTGCGCGCTCGGCGACAAAATCGCCGAACGCATCGGCAAAAAAGTCGGCGACCGCATCGTCCTCCGCAGCACCATCTGGGCCGTGCCCAACAATCTGCTCACGTTCACCGTCCGCGCGATCTACACCTCCGATTCGCCCACTTTCGACCGCACCATGATGCTCTTTCACTGGGAATACTTGAACGAAGTCCGCCAATACGGCAAAGACACCGCCGGCGTCTTCACCGTGCGCATGGCCGACGCCGGCCAATATCAACGCATCTCGTCGGCCATCGACGCGCGCTTTCAAAACAGTCCCTACGAAACGCGCTCGATGACAGAGCGCGCCTTCAACACGCAATTCGTCTCGATGATGGGCAATCTGCAACTGCTGCTCCGCTCGATCGGTTCGGCCGTCGTGCTCACCATGCTGCTGGTCTCCGCGAACACGATGATGATGAGCGCCCGAGAACGCACGCAGGAAATGGCAATCTTAAAATCGATCGGCTTCACCGACGGCCACGTCGCAATGCTTCTCGTCGGCGAGTCGATGGCCATCTGCCTGATCGGCGCCGTGGTTGGCGCGGGCGGAACCTACATCGCAGTCAATCTTTTCGGCTTCAACCCCAAGCCCGATTTCTTCCCCATCTTTCGCACGCCGCCCACCGCCATCGCCTGGGCCATCCTGATTGCCATCGCCACCGGCCTCCTCAGCGGCATCGTCCCCGCCGTCATGGGCATGCGCCTGAAAGCCACCGAAGCCCTCCGCAGCGTGTAGGATGGAGCGCCGGCTTCCAGCCGGCCCGGATCGGCTTTGCGTGCGTAAATTAAAAAAAATCCCCGCCGGCAGTTTGACGCCGTTCGGGGTGCCACTGGTAGGTACTCCTACCAGTGCGGATCGGGATTGAACTTTCAAAAACAACTGACCTCCCGCCGGCAATCTATTTCGCGAAGATTCGCGAGATTCGTTGTTCCTTCTCCTCTCCCATTTCCGCGAACCCTTTCCCAACATTCGTAAAAATAATTTTCGCAAACTTTCCACTTTTTCCCTATGAAAATTCCCTCGCGCGTCACTGCGCGCTGTAATCATCAATATGAAAAATCTCATCACTTCACTCCTATTCGTACTCGCCGCATCCTCGTTCGCCGCCGACCACCCGCGCCTCCTCTTCAGCAAAGACGACATCGCCTCGATCCAAGAGCGCGCGAAAAATCCCAAGCTCAGACCCTTCGCCAATCGCGTCATGGAAAGCGCCAACGCCGTCTTCAAAGCCCCGCCGCTGCACGTCTCGCTCACCGCGCGCGGCGCGGCGGACGCGCCCGGCGAAGTCAAAGGCCTCACCGCCGCGCGCGATCTGCAAGGCCGCGTGATCTCGCTCTGCATGGCCTTCACGCTCAGCGGCGAAAAAAAATACCGCGACGAAGCCGTCGCGCAGTTGGATCACGCGCTCACCGATTGGAAAATCTGGGTCGATACCGCCCACGCGCCGCCCTACGATTTGATGACCGGCGAAGTCAGCGCCACCTTCGGCCTCGCCTACGATTGGCTTTACAACGACCTCACGCCCGACGAACGCACGCGCCTGCGCGACGGCGCGATTCGGCGCGGCATGGCCGCGTACCTAGCGGGCGTCGAAAAGAAAATGAGCTGGCTGAAGGCGCACCACAACTGGAACACCGTCTGCAACGGCGGCGCGACGCTGCTCGCGCTCGCCCTGGAAGACGAAACGCCCGACGCCGCGAAAGTGCTCGCCGCGGCGCTGCCGTCGATGAAAATTTATTGGGATCACCTCGGCGCCGACGGCGGCTGGGAAGAAGGCACCGGCTACTGGACCTACGGCCACCGCTACGCGCTGATGGCCGCCGAAGCGCTGCGCCGCTGCGGAAATAAATTCGGCGACGACGTCTTCGCGCGCGAAGGCGTCAAACGCACCGCTTATTTTCCGCTCGTCTTCAATCCCGGCACGAAACTCAGCGCCAGTTTCGGCGACAGCCACGGCCGCGCCAGCGACGCGATTTTTTATCTGCTCGGCCGCGAATACAAAAATCCCGATTTCTTATGGGCGCAAGACCGCGCCGCGCCCCGCCAGGGCCGCGCAGGCGGCTGGCCCTTCGACGCGCTCGCGCTGCTCTGGCGCCCCGTCGATCAAAACTGGCTGCCCGAAGCCCAATCCAATTTCGCGCCGAAGATCGATCCCGTCTACGCCTTCCCCTCGATCGGCTGGGGCTTCATGGCGCCCAGCCAGCCCGATCCGCCGTACTGGCTCGGCTTCAAAAATGGCACGCTCGCCGCCAACCATTCGCACCTCGATTTGAACGCCGTCAACCTCGCCGTCAACGACACCGAACTGCTCGTCGAACTCGGCAGCCGCAACTACCCCGCGGATTATTTCTCAGCCAAACGCTGGAGCTACTACGAAATTTCGACCGCAGGCAACAACTCCGTCCTCGTCGGCGGCAAAGGCCAGCACCCGGGCCGCCCGGGCAAATTCCAAGGCCCGCTCACCGGCGAAAATTTCAGCGAGTTCATCGGCCAAGCCGACAAAGCTTACGAAGTCGAAACCCCGCGCGCCCGGCGCAACGTCGTCTTCGTGAAAAAGAAATATTGGGTGCTGCTCGACGACGTTCAAACCGCCGAGCCGCAGCCGTTCGAACTGCGCTTCCACACCTACGGCTCAATCAAAGAATCATCCGGCAAATGGACTTTCGAGCAAAACGGCGCCGCGCTCGACATCGTGCCGGTGGCGCTGGCCGAAGTGAAATGCATCGAAGAAAAGCCCAGCGGCTGGATCAAGCCGGTGAATGTGCTGAGCGTAAAATCGTCCGCGGCCGCGACGAATTTTTTAGCAGCGACAGTGCTATACCCGCGCTCAGAAAAAGAACCCGCGTGCGGCCCCGCAAAGATAGTGCGCGAGGGCGGCGAAATCCGCGTGAGTGTGAATGGCGACGAATTGATTTTTAAAGAAGCCAAAGAGGCGGATGACTGGCGGATGGTGGAAGTGAAGTAATTTGGTGGGTGCCACTGGTAGGTACCCCTACCAGTGCGGATCGGAAACTCGCGTTCGCACCCCGTCGCGTTCTCGCCGGCATTTTGGGACGTAAAATTTGGGGCATGCTCGAAATCTCGGCCGAAAATCTCGTGGACATCCCCATTTTCCACTGATATTCCCGCCTTTCAGACCGCCGCTTTCAGTTGGGAGAGGATTCTGATTTTGCGCTCGGGTTTATGCGTGGCCAGATCGTAAGCGGCCTGCAAATCCAGCCAGATTTCCGGCCCAGTTCCCAGCGCCATGCCCAGCAGCCACGCCGTCTCCGGCGAGACGCCGCGCTTGCCCAGCACAATCTCGTTCAGGCGTTGCAGCGGAATGTTTAAGTGCTTGGAAAATCCCAATTGGCTGATGCCCAAAGGCTTCAAGAACTCCTCAAGCAACATCTCGCCGGGATGCGTGGGCAGGCGCTGTGTGGGCAGACGGTAGGTGGCGGTGCGCATGGTAGTCCTCGTTAGTGGTAATCCACAATCCGCACGTTCCACGCGCCGTTGTCGCGCCACTGGAAGACGATGCGGAATTGGTCGTTGATCCGAATGCTCCAATAGCCCGCCCAGTCTCCCTGCAACGCTTCCAGCCGGTTTCCGGGCGGTGATTTCAACACGTCCAGCGAACGTGCGTGGACCAGGTAATCCAGCTTGCGAAAAGCCACCCGATGCAGGTCAATCGGCAGCGTTTTGCGAGCGGCCTTCGACGACTTGCCGTTGAAGATGTCTTCGGATCCCTCATCCCCGAACGAGCGAATCATCGCGCCCCCCTGTATCCGATGTTCTACCGCTTACACGGTAGTCATGCAACATGAATAATTTCCTCCGCTTTCCGCCCGGTCCGCCGGACCCCATCGAGGCCCTCAAATTCCGCATGGATCAAGCGGGGTTGAAGCAGAAAGATTTGACGCCCTATACCGGCAGCCGCGGCAAAGTCTCCGAAGTGCTGAATCGCAAACGCCCGCTGAGCCTGAGAATGATCCGTGGCGGGTGGCACTTGTAAGAACTTTGAACGCGGCTTACGCCAAAAAGGGTGCCACTGGTAGACAGCCGTATCGTCTACCAGTGAGGATCGGAAGCGCGCGTTTGAATTTCAAAACGTTCTCTCGCCGGCACGCAGCGGTGTTATCGTGCCGACGAAAATTCGCTCTGGATTGCAGCGCCCATTCCCGATCCGCACTGGTAGCCAAACGGCAGGCTACCAGTGGCACCCCTTAACGACGCAAGCCGCGATCAACGCTTATTAACAGTGCCACCGCCCGAACATATCGCTTGCGTTGTAATACCGTCACATTATATAAGAATCGCAACATGCGCGCCGCGCCTCTCGACCGAAAGGTTGATGCGCATCAAGGGCGCGTTTATCATTGGAGGCCCTTGAATTTGGTTACATACAATATACAAAGCCAAATAATTTCGTGCACCCTGATAGCGATAGTACGGCTCACGCGTGTATTCCTTGTCGTCGGTTTTTTGGGTGTGGCGCTGCAAGCTGCCGACGTTCGTCCTCAAAAAAGTGCTGCCGAAGACCCTCTGGTATGGACTCCGCCCACAGTCCGTCCTGCGCTTCCGGCGGTCACGCCTCCAAATGCTGAGATCGATGCGAGCATTGTCTCTGCGCTGCAACTCGCGGCAAGGCGCGCGGCGGCGGTTGTTGGCCCCGAGAGCTACGGTTCAACGATCTTGAGCGTATTCCCGAATTCCCAGGCCAGCGCGCTAGGATTGGCACCCGGCGACGTTATCGTCAAAGTTGACGGCCAGGAGACGCGTGGGTTCGACGGCGCTCAGCTCATTCGAACGGAAGGCGATCATAAAGTCACGATTAAGCACGGCAACGAAACCCGAGAAGTCTCAATGAAGGGCCCCACCGTCGGCTTCAATCTCGGGGTTAGGGCACCATATGACGATCCAACGCCGGGGGCTTTTGAACGCAATCCAAAATGGAATTCAGATATGGATACATTCACCGCGCTCTACGCGACCGACCCGGCGCTTAGTGAGGTTTCATTGGTTAGAGCTATTGGCCATGGCTTTCCCCAAAGTGCGCTGTCGGATCGTTGGTTCGCTGAGCTTGCAATAAATCAAGGGGATTACGCTCGCGCCATGAATTTTGCCTGGTATTCGTTGCAGAGCAGTCCTACTTCGGAAGCCGCACAGGTGTTCCGATGGGCAGCGCTGGGTTCGAACAAACTGAAAGCGGCTCTGGACGTCTCCTTGAAGTATCCTACATTTTTCAAGCCCTTGCGCGATCTACAAAAGCGCGTGAATGAATTGGCCGCACTTCCGGCTACCGAGCGCCTTAAACCGCGTCCGCTTGACGCATCCGCGAGCTTATTGAAGGACGATTTCCTTCTACGCGCTTCGGGGTCGCCGATGAATGCTCGGACAAACGATGCCGGTTATTTTGATAAACTGGCATCCGAACGCGAACTTTCTTGGGTGACTACAAAGCCCGGTTTCCGCCACGTAATACACCTATTGCCCGTTATTCCTGCTGCTTCAGTGCGACTCAGGTTCACGGTGAGCGAATCGACGCCCGACGCCTCCCCCGTCGCCAAGGAATTCACTGTTAATTTTGCTCCATATGACGGTGACAAACCGTCGGGTATTCCTCTTTTTCGCCTGCGAATTTCCCCTCCCCGCGTGCATTTCAACGCGGATCTATTCGATTTTTATACGCGCACTTGCCGAGTGCCGCTCTTCTCGGCTGCCGATAAAGTACACGAATTACTCATTGTGATTGCGAATGGGCAGGCCGATGCTGTGCTCGATGGACAGCGTGTTTATTCAGGTTCAATGATCGCCACCGCCCCAGCCGCGATTGGAGTTACCTCGGGCGGCCAGAAGTTGGAACTGCGCCAAGCCGAAATATTTCAACTGATGACCGAGCAGGACTACAAGGCGGCCATAAAGGCCAATGTAAACGCGGCGTTTCGAGATGGACAGACTCGTCTGATGCGTTCAGCCGCGTCCGGCTTGAAACGGGAGCTCGGCCTGTTGCTCGAAGCCGGCGCAGACCCAAACATCGAGGACAAAGCGGGACTGACCGCCATGCATCACGCAGTACGCGCGGGGAACACAGAAATACTCAAATCGCTCTTGGAGAAGGGCGGTAAAAACGATGCGGTGTTCGCGGCGGCCATTGGAGACGCCGCAACATTGGCCACACTCCAGAAGCAACGCTCCCTTTTTCCCGCTGTTGGCTGGACCCCCGCCCACGGCGCAGCCGCTGCGGGTCAACTTGAAATCCTCAAACAACTCGTCGCCGATCACGCCGACGTCAATGTCTCAATCAAGGGCTCAAATGAAACTCCCCTGATGTGGGCCGCGCGTCTTGGGAGAAAGGATGTTGTCCAATATCTGCTCGCGCAAGGCGCTGACCCCAATCGCCGCGATCATAAGAATAGAACCGGCGCTGAACACGCTTTATGGAATGGATTCGATGACATCGCCAAGATTCTTGAACCTAAACCCCTCGTGCCCGTGAAACCGCCAAAACCGCCGGATTATGAATTCTAATTTGCTTACGTCGGGTATATTAGGGAATCCGGGACGTTCACGAAACCTCTCAACTCCTCCTCAGCGCATCCACCACCTTCATCCGCGCCGCCCGAATTGCCGGCAGCATCCCCCGATAAACCCCATCGCCAGCGCCAGAATCGTGGACGCGACCAGAATTCCTGGCGTCACGTCGCATTCAAGTGCCGTCGCCGATCCCAGCAGCGACCAGAGCGGCGAATCCAGAATTCGATTGACACTCGGCCGGTTTCAACGCACGATAGCGCTTGGAGGATTATTCCGTGGCCACAACGTCCGAAGCGCGCAGCCCTCTTAAGATTGTTGCAACTGTGCAGGAGCAGGGGCGCGTCGAATTTAAAGTTCCGTTTCCAGCGGGCGCAAAGATTGCGGCGTTCATCGTGGAGGACGACGACGCGTCCGATTTAGAATTCATGGCAGCCGCGAGTTCGAGCGTGGACTTCTGGGACAATGGATTGGATGACGCGGACTGGAACAATGCTTAGCCAAGGCGACATCGCCCTCATTCCGATTCCATTTACGGATTTGTCCGCTCAAAAGAAGCGGCCTGTGATTGTAATTTCGAACAATGCCTACAATGCGGCCTCAAGCAACATCGTTGTCGCCGCAATGACCTCGAACACCTTGCTGAACAATTACACCTTTACAATACAAACCACGGATCTCGAAGAAGGCGTGTTGAATCATCCTGGGCAGGTACGGGCAGACAAGATTTATACGCTTGCGCAGTCGATAGTCGTGAAACGATTTGGTAAGGTGAAACCGATAGTCGTGTCAAAGATCAAGACATTGCTGATAGGACTGACGACACCCACCATTTGAGGGGCATTTCGGGGAAATTCGTGCAAACTTCCTTCAACTCCTCCTCAACGCATCCACCACCTTCATCCGCGCCGCCCGAATCGCCGGCAGCATCCCCCCGATAAACCCCATCGCCAGCGCCAGAATCGTGGACGCGACCAGAATTCCCGGCGTCACTTCGAATTCGAACGCTGTCTCCGAAAAGGTCATCCAATTCGTTGTGCCCGTGCGCATCCCGTTGAAATAAAACGACACCGCGCAGCCGATCGCCGATCCCAGCAGCGACAGCAGCAGCGATTCCAGGATAAACGCGACCCACACCGACTCCGGCGAAAAACCCATCGCCAGCATGCAGCCGATCTCGCGCTTGCGCTGGCTTACCGCCGCGTACATCGTGTTCATCGCGCCCACCACGCCGCCCACCGCCATGATCAGCGTCAGGATCGAACCAAGGCTGATGATCACGCCCGCCATCATCTTCGACTGCTTCTCGTAGTACATTTTCTCCGGCTGAACTTCGATTTCCTGCAAACGCGGGTCGTGCTCGATGGAATGCTTCAACGCCGCTTGCGCATCCGCGACTTTTCCCGCGGCTTTGAACAAAAACGATTGGTACACCGTGCCGCGATTGAAGACGCCCTGCATCACGTTCAAGTCCAGCCACATCTCCGATTCCAAACCGCTCCCGTCCGCGTCGAAGACGCCCACGATTTTCCAATCGCGCCGCCCCGCGTGAATGCTCTGCCCAATCGCGCCGGTCTCCAGTCGTTTCGAAAGCGAAAGCCCGATCACCGCTTCGTCGCTCCCCGGCGTGAACCAGCGCCCTTCTTTCAAATGAACTTCGCGCCGCACGCCAAACACATTCGCCGTCGTGCCGCGCACAGTGATGTTCGCCGATCCGCCGTCCGCTTTTTTGCGCACGAGAATGATCACCGTCTCGGTCAGAAAAAGCTTTTCGCCGTTCGATCCATTGGCCACGATCGGCATTTCGCGAATCACATCGCCTTCGTCCTTGGTGACCTGGCTCTGCAATTCCGCGTCCGCGCCCTTGCGCATCACAATCAAATTGTCCGCGCTCCCCGACGACGCCACCGCCCGCTCGAATCCCGCCGCCAGCGCCAGCAGCACCGTGAACACGATCACAACCAGCGCAATGCCCAGCACCGCCATGGCCGAAGAGCCTTTGCGCACGGCGATGCTGCGATAGCTGTAGATAAACGGTATCGCCAAAACGTCCTACTCCCTCTTCCCAACTCCCAACTCCCTACTCCCTACTCCCTATCCCCCCACTTGCAGCACAATCTTCCCGCACTGCTTCCCTTCCTCCATCAGCGCCAGCGCATCCTTCGCGCTTTCCAGCGGGAATTTCTGGCAGATCACCGGCTTGATTTCCGCGCTCGCCACCATCTTCAACATGCGCCGCATGTCTTCCATGCTGCCCATCGTCGAACCCAGCAGCGACAAATGATTCCAATAAAGCTGCTGCAAATTCACTTCCGCTTTCGCGCCGCCAGTGACGCCGCACGTCACCATGCGCCCGCCGCGCCGCAGCGCCGCCATGCTGATCGGCAGCGTCGGCGCGCCCGCGGTGTCGAAAGCCAAATCCACGCCGCGGTTTTGCGTGAGTTCTTTGACCTTCGCGGCGACATCCGCGTCGCGATAGAGGATTCCGCCGATCAGTGCATGGCCTCCAACGGCTTTCGCCAGCGCCAATTTCTCCGCCGACGAACTCGTCACAATCGCGCTCGCGCCATACGCCGCGATCATCTGCAGAGCCGCCAGCGCCACTCCACCGCCGATGCCGTGAATCAGCACCGTTTCGCCCGGCAGCAATTTCGCGCGTTCAAACAACATCCGGAACGCCGTGATGTGCGAGAGCGGCAGCGCCGCCGCCTCTTCCCACGTCATCTGTGCCGGCTTCGGAAAAAGATTCACCGCCGGCACCACCGCGCGCTCCGCGTACACGCCTTCGTTCTGAAATCCGATCAGCCGAAAATGGGGACACTCGCTCTGCTGCCCGCGCAAACAGAATTCGCATTTCATGCAACTCACGCCCGGATTGACGATCACTTCTGCGCCCGGCTTGAGCGCGCATTCGTCGCTGCCCGGCCCCAGCGCCTCCAATACGCCCGCCGCATCGCTGCCCAGAATATGCGGCCCGCCCAGCGTCAACCCCGGCCGCCCTTTGCGCACCCAGATGTCGAGATGATTAAGCGCCGCCGCCTTCACGCGGATCAGCGCCTGTCCCGGTCCGGGCTTCGGTTCCGGCAGATTCTCAAGCTGAACTTTTTCATTCCCGCCAAATTCACGAATGCAAATCGCCTTCATGGCCGTCCCCCTGATTCCTGGCCCCTGACTCCTGATCCCTGATCCTTCAACCAAGCCACCAACCCCGGCAGCACCTGCTCCTTCGCCAAAATCTCTTCAACACTCAGCCAACACGCCTCCGCAACTTCCGTCGCATGCGCCTTCAACTCGCCCACATCGCCCATCAACTCCACGCGAAACCAATGCAATCGGTACACGCCGTTCGGCGAAATCGATTCGTGCACTTTCGCGCGTGCCTTCACGCGCAGATTCAATTCCTCCATCACCTCGCGCTCAATCGCCTGTTCTAAACCTTCGCTGGCCTCCACCTCGCCGCCCGGAAAACACCACCACCCAGGCGCGCGTTCCAGCTCCAGTCCGCGCCGGATGACCAGGTACCGCCCGGCGGCGTCCTGAAGTATGGCGACCACGCCGTGTTTGTCGGGAGTCATGTTGCTCAAGTTTCTAAATCGCCCGGTGCCCAATCGCAAGCGCCCGAATTCCAAATTCGTCTTCAATCCGCCGCGCCTCATCCGCGCGCGCAACGAGCGCGACGATTCGCGCCGGTTCGATGCGCGAAAAATCCACGTCGCCGCTTACGCGCCATTCCATTTCGCGCGCCCAGTCGATTCCGCTCGACTCTTTGATCTGGCAAAAGCCGCGAGCCTTCACCGGCGTCGCTTGCATTTCCTCGCGTGATACGTAGCGCACTGACGCCGCGCCGAGCGTGCACAAATCCTCACTCAAAAATGACAGCGCGTAAGGCGAATACGTCCAGCGCCGCAGTCCTTTGCGCCAGCGATTTTCGGCCAGCAATGCAATTGGATCGCGCGCGGTAAAGCAAACCATCGGCTGGCTGCTCGGAATCAGTTTGCTGCACGCGCGCAACTTTTTTTCCGACAGAATCCGCCGCAGCGCCTGAAAGCCATCGCGCGGTTCAAAATTCGGGCCGGAACACAGCCACCGCAGCCGTTCCACAGGCAGTTCGCCGGGCCAGAGTCGATCCGGTTCGCGTGTGAAATGCGTCAGCCGTCCGGCAAACGAAAAATCAGGCGCGCTTTTGATTTCATTCGGCGCAGTGGACTCATCGATTTTGCGCGAAGCGTCGTCGTCCGCTTTCACCGCCGCGCGATCGATCCAATTTTCGACCGGACATCCACGCGCGCGCAACAGTTCCGCCGCCATCGACATGTTCCCCGACTCACGCACGCAAATCGTCCACGCACGATCCGCCAGCAACGCCACCAAACTATCGCGGCGCAGCAGCCGCCCGCTTTTATCAAGCGCTTCGGAATCACTTGGCCAAACAGTCAACGCGTTGCCGGGAACGAGTTGCGGATCAACGATACCGCGCGGTTGATCTTCAAGCGCAACGATCGCCGCGCCACCTTTCGCTTTGCACGTCAACAGCGCGACATCCCACGCCGTTCGATTTGTACCCGCAACCAGAGTTTCGCCGGCTGCAATCAGCGCGTTGGTTGCCGCGATCGTGTCGCGAATCCAAGGCGTCGCCGGTGTCGGATTCCGTTCGGCACGCGAGATCAACAGCGCCCGCCGCGGCCCGTCAAGCAACGCTAGATTCCCTAGCGAATCAAGCCGGCAATTGAGCGCTTCTTCAGCAGCAAAGATCACTGGGTGCGACATGGCGGCATCGTCGCGCAAATCAGCAAACTCGTCAACGCCGCGTTTTTGGGCCTATAAGTCCCATAGGTCCTAGCCGAAGCAGCACATTCATTCGTCAGTAAACCGATTTGTGATAAACTTCCCCGCAACCTGCGAGACACATTCATGCCCCTGCGTTTTTCCGACCGCCTTGACGCCGCCATCCAAGCAAAAGGCAACCCCATCTGCGTGGGCCTCGATCCGCGCTTCGAAAGCCTGCCCAAATCCATCGCCGACGCAGCCATCCGCGAACACGGCAATACGCCGCGCGCGCGCGCCGAAGCGTTTCTTTCGTTCAACAAAGCCCTGCTTGATGCGCTCGCCGATGTCGTGCCCGTCTGCAAACCGCAGATCGCATTTTACGAAGAATTGGGCGCCGACGGCATTCGCGCGTACAGCGAAACCATTCGTTACGCAAAATCAAAAGGCGTGCTCGTAATCTCCGACGCCAAGCGCGGCGACATCGGCGCCACCGCCGAAGCTTACGCGCGCGCGCACTTGAGCGGCGCCGGCGCGGCGTTCGACGCCGACGCGCTGACAGTCAATCCTTATATGGGCCGCGACACGCTCGAGCCGTATCTTAAAACCGGCGGCGGAATTTTCATTTTGGTCAAGACGTCCAATCCCGGTTCCGGAGACTTGCAGGATTTGAAACTCGCTGACGGGCGCATCGTCCGCGAACACGTCGCGCAGATGGTTCACGAACTCGGCAAAAATCATCGCGGCGCGTGCGGTTTGAGCGACGTCGGCGCAGTCGTCGGCGCGACATATCCGGATGAAGCGCGCGCGCTGCGAGCATTGATGCCCGACACGATTTTTCTGATCCCCGGCTACGGCGCGCAAGGCGGTTCGGCCGCCGATGCCGCCGCCGGGTTTCGCGCCGACGGGCGCGGCGCGATCGTCAACAATTCGCGCGGAATCATTTTCGCCTACAAACAGGATAAAGAACGCGGCGAAGCGCACTTCGCCGACGCCGCGCGCGAAGCGGCATTGAAGATGGCACGTGAGTTGCGCGATGCGTTGAATTCCAAATAGGCGCGGCGGACTCCTCTGTTGAACGCGGCAGGAGTTGCGTTTTACTGTCGCAATTTGCGCGCACGTGTTAATTTCGGGCATGACCATGCAAGACCTTAAGCGGACAATCGGCTTCCCTCCTTTAGAAGGTGACGACGCGGCGCGCGAGCGCCTGCTGATCGTGCGCTACATCAATCTGAAACTCGCCGCGCTCGGTTTCAAAGCGCCCAGCGCCAAAGCCGACACCGATCTGCTCGACATGGCTTACGATCTCGTGCAAAACTATCGCGAGAAAGTGCGCCTGCTCGCCGACCATCTTTCTCCGCCCGACCGCCGCATTCAAGATTTCCTGAACGCGCATTTCAGCGACATGAAGCTCAACGGCTCGATTAATCTGCCGCGCAACACGCTCACGCTCGATCGCCACGGCCTGGCGCGCGAAATGTCGCTGCCCGTGAACAAGAACACCATCGAGTCCGAGATCGGCAGTTCGTACCGCGTGCAGCAAGGCGTACTGCACAATCCGCGCAGCGACCGCCGCACGACCAAAGGCGTCTTCCACATCGCGGAAGGCGGCCTGCCCGTGCCCGCGGATAAAATTGCCGTGCCCAAACGCGTCTACGGCAACATGCTCCACGCCGCGCTCAACCCGCCGCGCGATTTGATGAAATTGCCCTATACAGTCGGCTCCGATCAGGAAGCCGAAGTGATGGTTTCGCTGCTGCTTCGCCCAATCGTCAGTCCTGAAGTGCCGGGCATCATGCCGCGTAAAACCATGGAAGTGCGCTTCTTCGTGCCGGGAAATCTCGTCTGCAATCTCGATTTCGTCGAATCCATTTTCGGCAACGCCGGCGATCCGTATCTTCCAGAAAACGACGCCGGCCTCGACGTCGATCATTGGACCGGCCACACCGGCTGCGTGATTCTCGCGCCGCATCTGGTCTACGTGCGCAAACGGGACGTCGGTTTGCCGCATTGGAAAGACGCGACCGAACGCCAGCGCGCTGACGGCATGTGCTGGAAAGACCCCGCGGAATGTTACAACGGCGGCAACGCCTTCAAACTCGTCTGCCGCTCGATGGACGGCGTGATGGTGACGCTCATCGCCGACAATTATTTCGGCTACTGCAAAAAAGAGGTCAAAACGCAGATCAGCATGGCCTCGAATTTCTTCGGCCTGACCGAAGAAGAGCACGCCGGCGGTGCACTCGCTTTTCCGCGCTACAATTACGGCGACACGCTCGACGCCACGCGCCCCGCGCGGCGCATGCATCTGGAAGGGCACAGCTTCGCCGAAGTTGCGCGGCTTTATTCGAGTTTCATCGAACTGAAACTCGAAGGCTACGGCGTCGATAAAAAATATCCCGCCGTTATTTATGTCCCCGAAGACGTACGCATCGACCTGAATTCACAGCGCGTCTCGTGGGACAAAGACGGACGCACGCAAAGCATCAAGCTGTTGCAGGATCATGTTTACGTGATGCCGTCGGGCTACAAAGTCCAGCTTGAAAAACATCCGTCCGCGCCCTCATGGCGTTTGTGCGGGACCGAAGCCGAACCGACGTTCTGCCACAAACCCTGCACAGTTTCGGGCGGCGGAAAATCGGAGTTGTCGAAATCGATCACCGACGCGGTACTCTACGGCCCAATTTTCGTAGCCGACGCAAAGAAAGATTTCGATCTCGTCGATTTCATTTTGAAGCGCGATTACAGCGACCGATTTCTGCCGCAGTTCAAACCCAAATACGGCCCCGACCGCGTGACGCGTCCGATCCTGAGCCCACAGCGTTCCCTGGGATCGGTGATCAAGCTGCTGACGCCGTCGCCCAACGAATACGCGATGGAGTACAACGCGTGGCTGCAGTCGGTCCCCAATCACATCTGGGCGATTGTGTTCATCATCAAGCGCTTTTACAACGCAGAGTGGGGCGACGACTGGCGCGCGCATTTCAGCGTGGACAACGTCAATGGCGTACCCGGCCACGAACTCAAATACCACAAACGCAAACTCGTCGGTAGCTATCTGCGCGTCGGACTGGAGCGCGATGGCTCGTGGCGCACCTTCAAACTGCGCCAGGATTTCTTGCCCGCTGAAAAAGTGCAGATGGAAGACGACATCACCGCGTCCGTGGTCGTGCCGGCTGAGTGGATCGGTAGGACGGGCTTCCAAGCCCGTCCCGGCGAGCCAAAGGCGGACGGGCTTGGAGAGCCGTCCTACAAACTCGCGCTGAATTGCGAATACCGTTTCTTCCAGCGCCCCGATGACGCGATTCATCGCGGCTACGACAAACAAGCTGAGCGCGACATGAGCCAGCCGGGCAATTTTATTTCGAATTTCCAGCCGCTTACGCGCGAAGACGCGATCGAGTTGATCGAAGACCCGATTCATTTCGACGAATTCACGCAAGCCATGCGCGACTTGATTCGCAAAGCCGCCAAGGCCGAGCACGGCACGTACTTCGTCTCGTCAGCGCATCCGCGTTTGGTGGACGGCAAGCCCACGCAGAATCCACGCTACCTTCAAGTGCGCCCGACGCTGGTCAATCCGCTTAGCGAATACGTCGCCGAAGTCGGCGCGCGTTTGAACCGCAAACTTCCCGCGGACGCCGCCGTGATTTTCCCGGTGAACGCGGTGCTCGCTGGCCGCCGCAACAATCCGCCCGATGCGAAAGCCAACCTGCGCCCGCTGGCTGTTTACAATCCAATTCATTATCAGGAACTGCCCGAGCTGTTCATGGATTACATCTGCAGCTTGACCGGCAAATCGCCCTCGACGACCGGCGCCGGCTCCGAAGGCGCGCTCACCAAAGGCCCCTTCAACGCGCTGCCCGCCACCGCGGATTTGAACACGGCGCTCGTCTCGTACATCCTGACCGGTTTGGAAGGCATCACGACCGCCGCAGGCTACGTCGGCCCGCAAATGTCGGTGGGCCACGACATCAGTCTGCTGATTCCCGAAATCTGGTGCCGCTTGCAGCCCCACGAGCGCGACATGGCCGCGCTGGTCCGCGACGGTTTTTTTGAACCAATGAAAGATTTCGAATACAAAGGCCGGCTCGTCCCCGCCAGCCGCCTGGGCTACCGCGTCACCGCGCGTTTCGTGCGCACTTATTTTGGGCGCGTCTTCGACAATCCCGCCGCGGTGCTCGACGAAGCGATGCTGCGCCCCGAATCGCAAGACATGGAAATCTTCGTCGATGGCGTCGAGAACATCGTCGAAGCGCAGCGCCGCGTGGCTCAGCAGTATTTCGACGATGACACCATCGAAGACGCCTGCCCGCCGATTCAAGCGCTGCTGCATATCATGGCCAATGGCCATTGGGAAGGGAAGGGGGCTTCGCATCCCGACGTGCGAAAAATGTTTACGAAAGAATACCTGCTCGCCAGCGCCTGGTATCGCAAACGTTTGGAGATCAAACAAACGCGCGACGCCGAATTCCTGAGCAACAGCATCGCCTATTTGAAAGCGTTTCTTTCAAAGCCCAGCCACGCCGAACCGATCGCGCGCCTGAAATTGAAGGAACGCCTGCACCAATGCGAAGAGACGCTTGCCGCGGTCTTATCGAAAGACTATCTGGCGAAATTGGTCGGTACTCTTGGCGCCGACCCCATCCATCACATCGAATCGTAACCCGCTCGCCGTTCTCCCCTCTCCCCTTGGGGGAGAGGGGCCGGGGGTGAGGGGATGGCGCACTCTTGATCGCGACTTTTTCTCGCAACCTCGAAGCGCCTTACTTCCCGCCAATCGCCTTCAACACGGTCTCCAGCGATTCGGGCGCGCTGTCCGATACGGCAAGTGCGAAGCGCTCCGCTGCGCCGGCGATGCGGTACATGTCCGCGGTGAATGCATAGTCGCGCCGCATCTTTTCCAGCGGCCTGCGTTCTTTGCGCTGATCGACCGAATTGATCAGCGTCAACGGCCGCGGCGCGACGCACGCGGCGACGTGCGGCAGATCGAACGACTTCAAGCACCCGGGCAGATACAAGCTGAAATGGTGATTGTGCCGGCAGCGTTCCACAAGGCACTTGTAGGTGCTCAAGCCGCGCAGCATGGCGAGGCGCGAAACGTCCTTGTTCAGCGCCGCGGCGTACAGTCCCCACAGCGCGCCGCGTCCGGTGCCGGAGAGCGCGATGCGGTTGCGGTCCACGTCCCAGCGCGATTTGAGATATTCGATGCTGCGCAGCACGCTGAACACGCCCAGCCCGAACAGATTCAAACCCGCGTTCAACGCGCGGCGCGCCCACAGCGTTTCTGGGCCGCACAGCATCGCTTCATAACCTTCGCCGTCTTCGCGCTCGGCTTGCATGCGCGTCTCGCCGATACCGGCCACGTCGATGGCCATGACGTGAAAGCCCGCCTGCGGAATCGCGCGCATCCATTCGCCCGCGCCGGTCACTCCCGCGATGCCGCGTTCGTGCAGCGCCAACAACACCGGCGCGGCCACGCGCGTGCCGCTGTCGGTCGCCGGCGGACGCATGTAAAAACTGTACGGGACATACAGCCCCTCGGCGATCAGCAGTCGGCCCTTTTCGACTTGCAGGCCCCAATCGCTAGTGCGGCTTTCGACTTCGTTGCGCACCGCCTCCGACGTTTCCGGCAGGTGCAGCAGCGGCCCAAACCGCGCGCGCAAATCCGCGCGCAGCGCGTCGGCACTGGATTCATCCGCGGGCAGCGCGACCGCCGGCGGAAGTTCGTGAGCAAGTTTGGAATGCACGCTGAACAAACTCGCTGCGTTCAGCGAATTGCCGACTTGCCCTGTTTCCGTGCACCGCAGCGTGTCGGGCGTTTCAGCCGGCGTCTCCAATTCGCGCAGCCGCTCGATGCCCAAGCCAAACGCGCCGGCAAAATGCTCGCTGATCCGCATGCGCATGAATTTCGAGAATCCGCGCACACCGCGCTCTTCCAGCGACGAGAAATTCTGCGCTTTGCCCAGCAGCGCATAAATGCTGGCGAGGTCCTTCACCGCTTCCTGATGCGTGGACAGCGCTTTTTCAGCCACGCAGCAATCCAGCAGCAGCGGCTTGGGCGCGAACGGCGTCAGCAGCGCCAGCGGCGGAAAGCTCAGCGCCATCGCGCCGGGCAGCGTGTTTTCGATCGTCTCGCCGCCGAGCGGATGAGGATCGCAATTGTCCGCGACAATCGCCGCCGCGCTCACGCGCGCATCGAGGCAGCACAGAATGCGCGCCAGCGCTTCGCTTGACCCGTCGCCGCAGACGCCCATGCGCTTCGCGTCAATCTCCGGCCGCGCCGCGAGCACTTCCAGCGCGCGCGCGCCTTCCATCGCCATCCAATACGCGAGATTATTTCCGGTTAGCAAAAATGGATGCCCGAGATGCGCGCGTTCGACCGCGACCGTGCGCCCGACCCACGAACGGCGCAGCGTCGAATCGTAAAACTCTAGCCGCTCGCCTTGCCCCGGGCTGTCAAAGAAAAGCGCCGCAATCCCGCGCCGCGCGAGCAACTGTCCCAAGCGCTGCCGCTCGGCCTGAATTTTCCCATCCGGCGCGTCGCCTGAAAAAACCACGACCGCCGGCCACGGCTCTGTGCGTCCGCGCGGAAGATACAGATTCGCCGGAACGACAACTCCGGCGAACGATTCAAACGTCAGCAGTTCGATTGCATATTCATCGCGTTCGTGAACGGCAATAGTATGAACGTTCAGCGTCGGACTCAGCGGACAATCGCCAAGCAGCGCGCGCACGGCTTGCGCAATTTCAGCTTGGCGCGCGGCGAGCGCCTTAGCCGAATCGAACGAGGCAAGTTTCTCCGCACGCCGGCGCTCGTGAGCCAGCGCCGCGTCCGTGACATAATGTTCGACCATTCCCTGAGTCAGCATTGCATTTTCCTCAGCGTGCCCGCAAGTATAAGACGCGCGACGCGCCGCGATGATTCAAAAATTGGGAATATTCGCGCACGAGGCGCCGCTCGGCAAAATTCTCGCGAGCGGGGTACACTCAAAAGCGGAGCCCTCATCATGACCAATAATGTCACACTCCTCGCAGCACTGTTTTTCGCCGCGTTTTCCGCCTGCGCCGCCGACGCGCCCAAACCCTTCACCGACATCACGCGCGAATGCGGCGTCGAAGAGGCAGTCGAAGCCCATTACAAAGCCGTCCCCAAATGGTGGCTCAGCGGCATCGATCTGGTCGATCTCGACGGCGACGGGCATCTCGATTTGTTCATCGGCGCGCACGGCCAGGCCGGCGCGATTGCGCTCAACGATGGCCTTGGCCATTTCAACTATTACGCCGACAGCGCCGCGCTGAAGCTCACCGAGATTCATCTCGCGCACGACCTCAACGAAGACGGCAAGCTCGATCTGCAAATCACGCATCAGGACGGCGGCGGTATATGGCTCTTGAACGAAACCAAGCCCGGCGATCCGCTCACACTGGCTTTCAAATCGACCGGCATCAGCGCGTCCGGCGGACAGGCGCGCGAGAATGCGCTGATCGACATTAATCGCGACGGCAAGATCGACTGGCTGCACGAAAACCCCGGCGTCGTCTTCGCGCTCGGCGACGGCAGCGGCGGTTTTAAATCCAGCAGCGGCTTCGACGGTTACAAGGAAACCTCGATGCTGCCGATCGACCTCAACGGCGACGGACAGATCGACTTCGTGCTCAAATGCTGCGGCTACCACAGCGAAAAAGAAGGCAAGTCGCGCATCATGCTCAACGACGGCCACGGCAATTTCCGCGACGCGACCACCGAATGCGGCCTCGTCGAAGACGGCCTCACGATTCAAGGCGTCGGCGATTTCAATCAGGACGGCTTTCCGGATTTGATCTGTCTTTCCGGCGGGAAAAAAGTTGAAGTCTATCTCAACGACGGCCACGCAAAATTCACGCTGCTGCCCAACGCTGTCAGCGGCATGGAAAACGCGAGCCATCCCGTCTACGCAAATTGGGGACTGGCCGTGATGACCGATTTTGACAACGACGGCATCCCCGACGTGATCATGAACGGGCGCTGTTTTCTCTATGTCCTGCGCGGCACTGGCGGCGGGCATTTCACGTACATGAACAAAGCATGGGGCATCCGCGATCTGTCCTACGCGGCGGTGGACGAAGGCATTTGCTTCGGCGACATCGACGGCGACGGCGCGCTCGACATCATCGGCAACTCCGGCAGCGAGAATCACAAGTCGATTGCGGTCTACCACAACGATCTTCCAAAGCAGCATTGGCTCAATATTCGTCCGATTGGCCTGCCCGGAAATCGCGCGGCGGCCGGCGCGAAGATTCGGCTCTTTGAACCGAGCACGAAGAAACTGCTCTGCTACGAGCAAGTCGTCATCGCTGGCCGGCAGAGCGCGCATACGTACTACGCCTACGCGACGACGGAGCGCCATTTTGGATTGGGAAAACTCGACGCGGCGGACGTGAGCGTGGAATTTTATCCGTCGGGGAAGATTGTGGAGAAGAAGGGAGTTAAGGCGGACGCGACGCTGGAGGTTCAGGAATAATAGCTGGCGTGCGCCGCAAGTCGCGCCGGTCTCGCAGGAGGCTCCACAAAAACGCGCTAGTCAGGATCACCAACAGCCAGAACTCCGGCAACCATGCGATACCCCACCAGTATTCCGGGCGGCGGCGCTTCCAAACAAAAAGTTCGTTACGAAATCTCCAATTACCCGCGACAATTTGAGCCCCGTCCGGTGAAAACGATGCCGTAGCAGTATCTTCGTTCATTTCGAAGCCAGGTAGCATCTCCAAACTGCGCTTTGCTACGTTGTCCTCTAAAACAATTTGAAGGCCTTTGAGGCGCAAGACGCGTGAGCCGTCCGGCGAGATTTGATCCCTCCACCGAAAGCCACCAATCGAAAAGCTAACCGAACGTGACCAACCGTCCTTCGGCGTCCGATGCTGTTCTACCAACTCGCCGCTTTGAATCGCGAATACATTCCTTATCGCGGTCGTATTGAAGTTGTCGCCAATCTCTTCTTCCTCGCTAATAACGCAACGCTGATCGTCGGAAAATCGCAAGCTTTCGGTGCGGCTATCCTCTCCATTCCGTGCAAACCAGAGTTTCTTGCCCGAAATTGCATCCCAAACCTCGGCGCCCCTGTCACTTTCTTGTTCCGCCGAGCGCTCCTTTCCATCGTAATTCCAATAGATTTCGAAAAGCAAATACCGACCGTCACGCGAGAAATTTTTAAAATTGTAACGCTCGCCAAATTCAGCCAGGAGCATTCCCGACTCCATGTTCCACAGTTGATGCCGCCGGTTATCTGGACGTGTGAGTATGCGTTTCCAATCCGGCGAGAAGTCGGGCGAAGAGTAACCCGCCGAATTCTCCAACACATGCAGACATTGCCACGTACGCGTATCCCAGATCCGAGTGGCCTTGTCATCAGCGATTGTGCAGAGCAGACGTCTGTCTGGAGACCACACTGCATTTCGTACCGTTTGAGGGTGTGCCAATCTGCAGAACACCGCCGCGTCGGGCAATCTCAATATTGGGCTGCTTTTCCCGGAGCACACCATTAACCATTTGCCGTCAGGAGAAAAACTGGCCTCTCGTACACGATCAGCAAACAAAATCTTTTTTACCGGCCATGGCTCCCAACTGCGACATAATAATCCGATCCCACCCGCCAATATCGTCGCCAGCAATAGCGTGCGCAGCGAGTAGCGCGGTAGCCAGTGGCGAAATCCTGATGGCGATTTGCGCGTTTGGCCATGATTTTCGCGGATACTCATTTCGCAATCCCGATGCGCGGCTCATTCGGCGCGGCCGGTTTCAAATGCAGCACGTCGTCTTTCGCGCGCTTCGCGGCGGCGGAATCGGGCCAGCGTTGAATGACGGCTTCGTATTGCACGAGCGCGCCGCGAAGCTGAAACACATTGTCGCCCGCATTTTTTTCGGCTTCGGCGGCTTTTGCGTAAGCAGTGTCTGCATCAAACGCAATTTTCACCGCGGGATCGGTTTTTAGATCGGCGAGTTCTTTTTCGAACGCTGTTTTCACGGCGGGATCGACGTGTTTGAGCCAGCCGCGAAAATTGGCCGGTCCCAACAGCGCATACTTTTCGGACTTCTCCGCCGCGGCCGATTCAACCTCCAATAACGCCTTAAGCCACGGCGTGAAATGCGGCTTCGTTTCGTTCCAGCCCGCGACGTAAGGCAGATTCAACCACTTTTCAAACGCCGCAAGCCGCTCCGGCGAGTTCGCGATTTTCGCGGCGGCATCCAATTGCGCGAGCGCTTCGGCTTTCGCTTTCGCGCGGTCGTCGGCGCTCAATTTCGGATGCCCGAAGCGCTGAAGGTCATACATCCAATCGAGAAAGCGCTCTTCTTCTTCGACTGAACCGGGAATATGGCCGCCGCGCTTAACGAAGCGCTGCAGCGGGTTTCCCGCGCGGCGCAGATGCGCGTAATTTATTTCGATCACCGGCAGATTGGGTTCTTTGTCGCCGTGAATGTACGCGACGGCAACGTAATTCGGGATCGCGTCGCCGGTCCCGCTGTGGCCCTCCATGACGATGCCCGCGAAATTGTTCGGATGATGCGCGCAAAGCATCCACGACGCGCTGGCCGCGCCGCTCATGCCAATGGCAAAGCGCAAACACGCATGCAGCCGCAGATGCGCCTCAGCCGATTTCCACACCGCCTCCTGCGCTTTGAACACCGGCTCCCAGTTTCCGTTGCGGCTGTCGTTGATCGTGACCAGTACAAACCCGCGCCGTTCAGCCCACGCGGTGTGCGCGCGAATGTCCGGCCGCGCGCCCGGATTGGAAATGAACAGCACCGGAAATTTGCGCTCGGTTTCGCTCATGTACGCCGACGGAATGAAGAGATCGTAGGTCAGTTCTGGAGCGCCGTCGCACGGAATGCGAGATGTGACGCCCGGCTTGAGTTCGAAGGCCGCGCTCGCGAACGCTACGAAGGTGGCGATGCACGCGACAAAAAATTTTGACTTGCTGCCCATCGTTCAATGCCCAAACATCCGTATCCGCGTCTGCGTCGCCAGCTCATCGCAGCGCTCGTTCTCCCAATGCCCGGAATGCCCGCGCGTCCATTCCCACGTCACGTGATGCTTCGCCACCAGTGCGTCCAGTTCGACCCACAAATCTTTGTTCTTCACCGGTTGCTTCTGGCTGTTGATCCATCCCTTGCGTTTCCAACTCTCAATCCACTTTTGCCGAAACGCGTTCGCCAGATACTCGCTGTCCGTGACCACCGTCACGTCGCACGGCACCTTCAATTCCTCCAGCGCCTTCGTCACCGCCGTCAACTCCATGCGGTTGTTGGTCGTCTCCGCCTCGCCGCCGGTAAGCTCCTTCTCTTTGTCGCCAAATTGCAAAATCGCCGCCCAAGCCCCCGCGCCCGGATTCGGCTTGCATCCGCCGTCGCAGAAGATGGTCACTTTCGGGCGCGCTTCGGTTTTGCTCACGGTCCTCTCCAAATTCTTCTCTCGCAGAGGCGCAAAGGCGCGGAGAATTCAACTTTTCCGCGCAACAAAAAGTAACTTTGACATCACGATTTCAGCCCATACATTCAATTCCGCAACTCCATCGAGGAACAGCGTATGCCCGCAACGAAGCAAATCCAATTCATCTCCAACGAAAAAGGAAAAGCTACCGGCGTCATTATCCCGATCGCATTGTGGCGGGAACTCGAATCCGAAAAAGAAACCGCGTACCTGCTCAGAAGCCCCGCCATGAAAAAGCGCCTCCTTGAAGCCATGAAGCGAACGAGCGGAATCTCCTTGGAGGACGCGCGTGCGAAGCTTGGAATTTGACTCCGCGGGCTTCGATGACTTGGAATGGTGGGTCAACCACGACCGCAAAAAAGCGTTGAAGACCATCAGACTCATTCAAGAAGTCCGATCCAGTCCGTTTCAAGGGATGGGAAAACCCGAACCGCTTAAGCACGAACTCGCTGGCTGCTGGTCGCGCCGCATCGACGACGAGCACCGCTTGGTATATCAAGTCTCCGACACGAAAATTCGAATCCTCACCTGCCGTTACCATTATTAACCTGCGTTCCCTCTCCGCGCCTTCCACTGCGCCTTTGCGCCTCTGCGTGAGATCATTCCGGCTCAGCCCTCAACTTCCCAAACCGCCACGCCTCATCCTCCAAATTCTTCAGCGCGCATTCGTAATTGTCCCAAACCGTCTCCGGATAGCGCGTCGCCACACCCAAATCCTGCAGCAATCCGTCTTCCAGCGAATAAATCCAGCCGTTCACTTGCACGGGCTGGCGGCGCGCCCACGCGTCCTGCACCACCGTCGTCTCGCACACATGCAGCACTTGCTCGATCACGTTCAGTTCGCACAAGCGCGATGCGCGCTCGACCGGCTGGCAGCGCTCCAGAATCGCGCGATGTTTGTTCTTCACGTCCTTGATGTGCCGCAGCCAGTTGTCGCACAGTCCGATGCGTTTGTTCTGCATTGCCGCAGTCACGCCGCCGCAGCCGTAATGGCCCGTGACGACGATGTGCTCAACCTTCAACACATCGACCGCGAATTGAATCACCGACAGACAATTGAGGTCCGTGTGCACGACTAGGTTTCCGACGTTGCGGTGCACGAAGACCTCGCCCGGCTTTAACCCCACGATTTCGTTGGCCGGCACGCGGCTGTCCGCGCAGCCAATCCACAGGTAGCGCGGCTGCTGGATTTTGGCGAGCGCCGAGAAAAAATGCGGATCGCTCGCTTTGATCTGCGCCGCCCACGCGCGATTGTTCTCGAAAAGTTGTTTGATTTCAGCGCTCACAAAATCACCAGATTATCCCGATGCACCGACTCCACTCCGCTCGTCGAATCCGCCTCGAGCAGCCCCTTAATCTGAGCCGACTTCTTACCGCGAATTTTGTGCGTGTCGATGCTCGAAAAATTCGACAGCCCGCGCGCGAACTCCGCATTTTCGCAAACCAGCGACACCAATTCGTTCGCTTTGAACTGTCCCAGCACGTCCACGATCCCCGAGGGCAGCAAACTCTTTCCGCCCGTTTTCAACGCCGCGCGCGCGCCGGCATCGACGACGATCGCGCCTTTCGGATGCGACGTGAACGCCAGCCAATGTTTGCGCGCGCTGATGCGTTCGGCGCGCGGTTTGAAATACGTACCGACATTTTTTCCCGCAACGATGTCCAGCAGAATCTCGGGATCGTGCCCATCCGCCAGCACCAATCCAAACCCCGACGCCATTGCAATCCGCGCCGCCTGCAATTTGCTCACCATCCCGCCGGTGCCCAGAAACGATCCCGTCGGCCGCGCCATCGCCTCGATTTGCGGCGTAAGTTCCGCGACGGTCGGGATCAGTTTCGCTTTCGGATTCGCGCGCGGGTCGCAATCCATTAATCCGCCCACGTCCGTCAAAATGATCAGCAGATCCGATTCGGCAATCCCCGCGACCAGCGCCGAAAGATTATCGTTGTCGCCGAAACGGATTTCCTCGACGCTGATCGTGTCGTTTTCATTAACAATGGGCACCGCGCTGCGCTGGAACAGCGTCATCATCGTGTTGCGCGAATTCAAATAGCGCCGCCGCGAAATCAGCGTGTCGCGCGTCAGCAGCAGTTGCCCCACCGCCCGCGCCGGCTTCACGCGCTTGAACGCCTGCGCGTAAATCTTCATCAACTCAACCTGCCCCGCCGCCGCGCAAGCCTGCCGTTCCGACAACGACGTTGGTTTCTCCTTATAGCCAAGCACCCCGCAGCCAGCGCCAATCGCGCCCGACGTGACAATCGCCGTCTCGCGCCCCTGCTTCCAAAGCTCATTGACCCCTTGGCACAGCCGCGCAATGAAGCGCTGGTTGACGCGCGTGGTCTCGCCGGTCAGCAGCGCCGTACCGACTTTGACGATGATGCGGCGCGCGCGCGTGATCGCGGCGCGACTGGATTCGCCTGCAATTTCGGAACTCATTGCAGCACATGTTATGGAATGAGCGCGCGAATTCCAGTTGGACTTCTGCAGGCGGGCCGCCTGCACCACAATGCATTACGCGTAACTCAGCACTTCTTTCGCGAATTCCTTCGCGAACGCCGCCGGCCGCCCCGGGCCGCAGCAATTGAAGACCACGCCGTCGCAATTGGAATCGACGATCCATTTGCACAGGTTCCCGCCGCTGTAGATGGTGACATCCACCGGCACGCCCTCGTGCTGGTCGAGCACATAAGCGTTGAGCGCGTCGCTGAACGTGAAGACCGCCAGCAAATTGCGGCCCTTGCTGTCGGGCGCGGGCAGCGGCGCGTAAGTGCCTTCGGAAGTCTGTTTGATCGGCACGTAATAGCTGTCGTAATTTTTAATCGTCTGCCAGCCTTGGTCGTCGTGCAGGACACTATAAAGGGTGCGTTCCACTTCGATGGCCTGGCCCCATTTGACGAGTTCGGGAAGCAAATGCTTTGGAAACGCGATCGAATCTTCCGAACACGGATTGATGCTGATGCTGTCCACCGAACCGGCCAGCATCGCGAGGATCCGGCTGCCGGGAATCTGCAAATATTCGAGCGGAACGTTTTTGTCGCCGAACTGGTCCTGCGCGAGTTTATACGCTTCTTCGTCGGTGAACATGACCGCGTATTGCTGCGGCGGGTTGCCCACATTGACGAACGAATTCGGCACCATCCACGCGTCGTATTCGGCGATCATGCGCAGCAACGCGGGGCCGGAGATTTCGTCTTTGATTTTCCTTGCGAGAGCTTCGCGTATATCGCGCGCCGACCTGGACATGAGCAAGATTCCTTCGACATTCCGAGAGCAGCTTCATCGTCACATACACGCCAAACTGGTGTCCAAACCGGCAACACGCTGCTTATTTTAACTCGCCTCGCGACGGATATCCTTACAAATTCAGAAGAGATTTCGGCGATCCCGCTGCACAATTGCGGTTCTTCTCCTTGAAGGCAATGCGTTTAGGCGAGTCCTTCTATTGAATTCCGACAACGATTCTTCCGATATAGATGACAGTCAACCTTGCAATTTGGCCGGGAGCCGTTACCATAAGCCCGCTCATGATCAATCTCGCGCGAAACACCTGTCGTCTGACATTGGCGCTTGCGCTGGCCGTTCTTCTGGGGCGTGCCGTCGCCGGCGACGCGCCGAAGCCCGCGCCAAAAACCGCTCCCGACAATAATCCGCTGAAGATGAGCATGGACGACGTGGATTGGTCCGCGACCAAGCAGTCGTTCCTCGACGTGAAATCCGCGGTCGTGCTGTCGGGCAGCGCGTGGATTCGTTTCGCCGGCGGGATTAAATGCGAAGCCGACAACATCGTCTTTTATCGCGAAACCAACGAAATGTACGCCGAAGGCCATTGCATCCTCAAGATCGGCGAATCGACGATGGAGGCCACGGCGGCCTACATGGATGTGGACAGCGGCACCGGTTACATGGTGGATTCGGCGATGCGGATTGTTGCCCCGCAAAATGCATCAGGATCCGGATCGAGCACGAAGAGGGGCAACCGCAATAAAATTGGACTTCCGGAAGACCCGGGGCTGCACAGAGACGATCTGTCCGCGGTCAACAAGCATCCCGCCGCCACCGCGCCGGGCGAGGAGTTGGTATTCAGGGCGCGCGATCCCTATGGCGTGTACGAAGTGGACAGCGACCCGCAGGCGCGCACCAGCATGATGATGCATGCGGAGAAATTCATCCGCCACAGCCCGCTGCACCTGACCGGCGAAAACACGTTCATCAGCAATGACGAAATGGTGCACCCGATCTATGGCGTGAAGGCCGAGTCGCTGGATTTTTACATGATGGAAGTGCCCGATCCGACGACTCCGGGCAAAACCGTGCTGCAGCCCGAAAAAGTAATCGCAAAGGGCGCGCAGATTCAAATCTTCGGATTCAATCTTTTCAAATTCCCCACCATTACGTATGACCTGTCCAAGAAGCGCGAGTACTTCTCGTTCAACCAGGGCAGTTCAGGACGTTGGGGCAATTATGGATTGCTGCGCATCGGCTACGGCATGGGGCAGAGCACCGACGGCAAAGAAGTCATGACCAGGAATTTCGAGCTGACACACGTGTACATCGACGTGGACGAGCGCTGGAAGCGCGGCCCGGCGCTGGGCTTGGAATTGGCATGGCAGACACAAGGCTATCAAGTGCCGGGCTGCGGTACGGATAGGCTCTATTACGAATACGGGTCCGGCCACATTCGCACCTATGGCGAGGATGAATTTCAGATCAGCGACGAGGATGCCGTGGCCCGCGCGCGGCACGATCTGGAACGGCGCATTCAGCCGAAAATCGACGGTTTTCCGCGCATTCAGTTTGACGCGAACCTGCTTTTCTTGAAACGCCGCTTGTTGGACAACGCCGGCCCGCCGTCCTTCGCCATCGATCCGCACGAAAACGAAGTGCGCGGGTTGGTTGAACTCAACGAACACATTCCCATCAAGCGCGTGCTCGGCTTTGAGAACGTCTATTTTGACGCTGTGTACGAGCGCCAATCGGACCGCGATTTCAATCTCGAGTTTTTCCCGCGGAATTACAATCAGGATAACCAGTCCGAAGCGCTGCTCTCGATGCGCAAAGCAAGCGAGGATTGGTCCTTCGAATTGCTCTACCGCACCGACCCGGAGAAGTTCGACAGTTCGCCGCCGCGCAGCCCCGTCGACTACGGCACGTTTACCGGCTACGAGCCGGCAATGACCTACACTCAGATTCCGACCAACATCGGCTACGGCATCTTGGTGTCGGGCGAAATGCAGGGCACGCACATCAAGCGCTATTTCGAGAAGGCCATTTACGATCAGCCCGATTTCGACACGGACCGCCTCGCGGGATGGCTCAAATTCCAGCGGCCTGTCGATCTGTGCATAGCGACGGTCACTCCTTATATTGGCACGCAGCAGGCGCTCTACGACAATTCGCGCTTCAATGAGAACCCCGCTTCCACGCGCATCGACGGCAAATCCACGGCGCAGGGCGCGGCCGAGTATGGCTTCGATATCGACTCGCGCTTCTACGGCACGTTCTGCGATTTGAAAAATGAAGAACTAGGCATTGATGGTTTCCGCCACGTCGTCGAACCGAAAATAAGCTACGCGGGTGTGAGCAACACGTACAAAGACCCGGCCATGATTTTGGATTTCGATCAGTACGACGATTTGATCCGCAACAATGTCATCACGTTCTCGCTGGATCAGACCGCGCAGACTCATCGCGCCGGAAAAGTCGAAGGCGACCCGGAGCGGACCATCAGTGTAGCCGGGTTCGACACGGCTCTTGACGTTTATCCCGCCAAAACCGACCGCGAGCGCGTCTTGAGCGGCGACACGTTTGGACTGCTGCGGATGCAGGGCTTCCTGCGCGTGCTCGACGTCGTCCGCTTCGACGGCGGCGTCGGCATCGACCCGCAAAAATACCGCGACGAAACGTCGAACTACGGCATCACCATCGACCCGCACGACCGCTGGCGCCTGCACTTTGACGAACGCTTTAATTACACCAACACCGACCGCGCGATTACCGGTTCGGACCAATATCGCGTCCAGGTGCAATACGAACTCAGCGATCGCTGGGCCTTCGGCTACGAGCAGGTTTTCGAGAAGAAGAAATCGCTGTCCCTGATCAGAGGCCGCCAGTTGGAGCGTTGGGAAATCACGCGGCACTACGGTCCTTTCGACGCCTCGCTCATTTATTCCGTGGACAAAAACCTCAACGACCACGGCTTCTTTGCCGCCGTGCGCCCGACGATCGTTTCGCGCAATTTGATTCTCCCTGAAAACGATAATCTGGTGAATCCGTCGCAGGTCAACGGTGATTTTGAAGAGCCGGAATCGCGCAACTTCGATCCATTCCAAATCCTGCGCAAGCAGCGGCTGAAGAACAAATCACAGGGCGGGGACGTTCCCGCGCCGCCGGAACCCACGTCGCAAACCGATCAGAAAAACGGCGAAACCGTCGATGTGGCCAAAGCCCCTGCGCCCGCGCCGAAGCCGCCGAAGAAAGTGCCGGTCGATGCCGACGACTGGACCACCCCCGCCAGCATGCCGACCAGCGTTCGCGAACGGTAATCCGTGGTGCAGGCGTCCCGCCTGCACGTTCATCTTGCGAAGCAAGACGCCGACGTTCAACGCCAACGGCGTTGCATACCAAAGCCCAGGGTTGCGTCGTACTCGACGCTACCCTGGGAAACATGCACAGAGTTGTCTTTCAACGCCAAAGGCGTTGCGTCCGAATGGTCGAACGATGCTCCGCAGTCCTGTCCGCAATCAGACGCAACTCCGTTGGAGTTGAACTGCCACCTTGCCTCTGACGCCGCGATCTCGAACTGGTTTTCCTTGCTGCCAATTTCGTGTTCGCTACGATTGAATCCATGAGCACGTTCCTGCTCGACGGCCAGTTCGTCGAAACTCCCGCTCTCCTGACCATCACTTCGCCGTGGCCCGGCGTCCAATGCGAACCCGCGCCCGCCGTGAGTCCGGAACAAGCGCGCGTCGCCGCGCGTGCAGCGGCGCGAGTCTTTCCTGAATTGCGCGCGATGACGCGCTTCAAACGCTCGGAAGCGCTGCGCAAGATTTCGGACGAGATTTCGAAGAACGCTGCGCGCATTGCACTGGAAATCTGTCACGAAGCGGGGAAGCCGATGGCGCTGTCGCACGGTGAAGTGCAGCGCGCGGTCAAAACTTTCTTGTGGGCCGCCGAAGAAGCGCTGCGCACGCCTGGCGACATCGTTTATCCCGACCGCGAAACGCAGGGCGCGGGGATGAGCGGGCGCGTCGAGTATTTTCCGATCGGCCCGATTCTGGGCATCACACCATTTAATTTTCCAATCAATCTCGTCGCGCATAAAGTCGCGCCCGCGCTCGCTGCCGGATGTCCGATCGTGATCAAGCCGCCGCAGCAGGCGCCGCGCGCCGCGTTGATGCTTGCCGAGATCGTTTTCAAAAGCGGCTTGCCGCCCGCGTCGCTGCACGTGCTTCCAGGCGGCCCTGAATTGGGCAAAGCGCTGTGCGCGTGCCCCGAATTCGCCGCAGTCTCATTCACCGGTTCCGCACGCGCGGGTTGGGCGATCAAGCAGGGCGCGCTGCAACGCCAGAAAGTGCTGCTCGAGTTGGGCGGCAACGCCGCCGCCATCGTCGATCAAAGCGCCGATCTCGACGCAGCCGTCGCGGCCATCGCCAACGCCGGCTACGTCTACGCCGGCCAGGTCTGCATCAAAACGCAGCGCGTCTTTGTCCACCGCGCCGTCGCCGACGAATTCGAACGCAAGCTTGCCGAAAGAATTCTGCGCGGCGTCGGCGTGAGCGACAAACCGTCCGACGAAAACGCGCTCGTCGGGCCGCTGATCGACAAAGCCTCCGCCGACCGTGTCCAAGCGTGGGTCGATGCCGCGATCGCCGCCGGCGCGAACGTGCTGGTTCGCGGTGAACGGCGCGGCGAGAAGCAGATCACGCCGTGGCTGCTTGAAGCCGTGCCGCCGGACCAATCCGTCGCCTGCGAAGAAGTCTTTGGGCCGGTCGTGACGTTCGATGTCGTCAAAGATTTTGAAGAAGGCATCGCGCGCGCGAACGCCACGAAGTACGGCTTGCAGGCGAGCGTCTTCACGCAATCGCTGCGAAATGCCGAACTCGCGTACCGCCAGCTTGAATGCGGCGCCGTGCTCGTAAATGTGCCCACGACCTTTCGGCTCGATTCGAGTGTGTACGGCGGCGTGAAGGATTCCGGATTCGGCCGCGAAGGATTGGCCATCGTAATTCGCGAATTCAGCGAGGCGAAATTGATGGTGGTGAAGCCATGAGCCACTCCGCGTTTGAACTCCACGTCACCGCCGATGCCGGCGATCCGCGCGCGGAATCCGTGCTGGGCTGGCTGCGCGCGTTCAATCTGGAGAACAGTCCGCTGCGCGAAATGAATGCATCGGTGCCGCTGCGTGTTTTTGCCAGCGACGAATCGGGACTGATTGGCGGCCTGCTTGGCGAAACGCATGTCAAGTGGCTGAAGATTTCCATTCTCGCGGTGAATCCGGAGCATCGAAAGAACGGCGTTGGAAAGGCGCTGATGGCGGAGGCCGAACGCGACGCGATTGCGCGCGGCTGCACGCACGTCTTCGTCGATACGATGTCGTACCAGGCGCCGCAGTTCTACATTCGCCTCGGCTACAAAATCGCCGCCGAGATTGCCGATTGGGATTCGATGGGGCACGCGAAGTTTTTTCTGACGAAGGATCTTGGCGGCCCGGCGTGAGTTTGATCGCGTCGAGTTTGTAATCAGCGCCGTTCCGGCTAAAATCGGCGCATCATGCGCAGTCTTCGCCAACGCCTCGAGCGCATCGCTCGCTTTTTTCATTTGGAAACGTGGTTCCGCCTGCTGATGCTGTGCGTGCTCGTCGGCGTCGTCTCCGGGCTGGGCGCGGTCGCGTTCGAAGCGGCGCTCAATTGGCTTCATGCGAAATTGCTGGCGGGCTGGCTGTTCAGCGGCACCGGGCAATGGTGGGCCTTGCTGCTGGTGCCGGCGCTCGGCGGAGCGGTCTCCGGCGCGCTGTGCCTTTGGCTGGCGCCTGAAGCCAGCGGCCACGGCACGGACGCCGTCATCCGCGCGTTTCACCGCGACAAAGGCGCGATTCGCGCGCGCACGCCGATTGTGAAGGGTGTCTGCTCGGTGCTCACCATCGGCAGCGGCGGCTCCGCGGGAAAAGAAGGCCCGATCGCGCAGATCGGCGCGGGCTTCGGTTCGACGCTCGGCACGCTGCTCAAACTTTCCGTGCGCGACCGCCGCATATTGATGCTCGCGGGCGTGGCCGGCGGCATCGGCGCGATCTTCAAAGCGCCGCTGGGCGGCGCGCTCTTCGCCGCGGAAGTGCTTTATCGCGAACCGGATTTTGAACACGATGCCGTGATGCCGGGCGTGATCAGCTCCGTCACGGCCTACTCGGTCTTCACGTCTTTTTTTGGCTACGATCGGATTTTGAATCTTGGCCACGATAAAGCGCCGCTCGCGTTTCCAACTGCGGGCGGAAATGCGTGGAGCGAATTGCTGCATTACGCCGTCTTGAGTTTGCTCTGCGCGCTGGTCGCGTTTCTTTTCGTCAAAACGCTGTTCACTCTGGAAAAGCGCGTGTTTCATCCGCTGCCCGTTCCGCGTGTGTTGAAGCCTGCGCTGGGCGGCCTGGCGCTGGGCGCGCTGGCGCTTTTGCTGGCGGGGAGCATTTCCGGCGTGCAAAGCTCAACGCCGCAGACGCTCGGCGGCTCGCAGCCGCAGCACATCATGGCCGGCGGGTATACGTATTTGCAGACGGTTGTGGATAGCGCGCTCAACGTCAGTCCCGTCGATTCGTGGACGACGTGGAAACTCGCCGGATTTCTGTGCGTAATCATTCTCGCAAAAATTCTCGCGACGAGCCTCACCATCGGTTCCGGCGGTTCGGGCGGCGTGCTTTTTCCGACGCTTTTTCTCGGTGGCGTGACCGGCGCGGCCTACGCGAAATTTTTGCGCGCGCTCGACGACGGCGGCTGGATTCCGCGCTGGCTGGCGCTCTCGCCCAACGCGCGCGGCGGAATGATTCTCGTCGGCATGGGCGGCGCGTTTGCCGCGGCCACAAAAACGCCCATCGCCAGCCTGGTCATGGTCAGCGAGATCACCGGTTCGTACGGGCTGGTCGTGCCGCTGATGCTGACCTGCGCGTCCGCGTATATCGTCAGCCGCTCATTCACGCTCAATCAGGAACAAGTCCGCGGCATCGCCGATTCGCCCGCGCACCGCGGCGATTTCCTGATCGACGTGCTCGAAGGCATTGCCGTCGAGGAAGCCATAACCGGAACGCAAAAACCGGAGACGATTCCGGTGAACATGACGCTGGACACGATCATGGAACGGATCAAAGGCAGCACAAAATCGGTGTTCGCGACGGTCGATGAACGCGGTTATTTGGTGGGCGTTTTTTCGCTGGGCGATTTGCGCCAGGTCATGAGCGAGCCTGGCGTCGCGCCGCTGGTGGTCGCCGGCGATTTGGGCATTTCAAATCCGCCCTGCGTTGGGATGAAAACGACGCTCGACGAAGCGCTGCGCCTTCTCACGCAACAAAATGTCGATGAGATTCCGGTCGTTGAATCCGCCGAGCCGGGAATGGAGTCGTCGCACTCGCGCATCTCGAAAGCGGTGCTGCCGCCGCGCGGGCCGGTGGGCACGGCGCGCGTCGTGGCGATGCTCAGCCGCCGCGATTTGATTTCGGCGTATCACAAACGCCTGAACGCGATCCGCGCGCTGGACGCCAGCGAAAGCCACGGTTCGAATGTCTTCGATCATCCCGCCGAGCAGCAGAAGCGCGATCCGTACGCGAGCTGGCGCGGGAAGCGCATCATGCCGCCGCCGACCAACGCGGGACAGCCGGGGATGGATCTGCTGGAAGAGCCGCCTGAAGAGAAAAAACGATGACGCGTCAAATAGTAGGACGGGCTGCCAGCCCGTCCAAAAACCGCGAGATTCGGCGGGCTGGCAGCCCGCCCTAGCTGTTGCGTTGCGGTGTATCTATATAGAGAAAACCAGCGCGTTCACGCGCTGCATTGCTCTTGAATGAAATGCCCACGAGGTTGACATGACGTTTTGCAAAAGACCGGCGCGTTGCGCTTGGTCGCTGCCGTTTGTTTTTCTATTGAGCTTGCTTCGTTGCGCCGTTGCGCTGGATTTTAACGATTCGCTTCGCTCCGGCAAATTACCCGACGCCCTCAGCTTCGTCATTTCGCACAATTCCAAAGGCAGCATCGCGTCGACCCCAGACGGCATTCTGCTGGTCGGCGAGACCAACCGATACGCGCACCTCAATTTCAATCTGCCCGCGAACGGAAGCGACGACGAACCGCTGTTGGTGAGCGTGCGCATTCGCGCGTCGCAGGGCAACGACGGCGCGGGCTTTCCGGGCCTCTATCTTTATTGGGACGCGAAGAACTACGCCTATTTTCGCGCGACGCATGACAACTACCTCTATTATGGATGGGCGCACGACGGCAATGAAGTCGCATTTACGGAATCCAACGTGATGCGCGACGCTCACATGGGCGAGCAGAAATTCTGGGGCAAGGAAGTGTTCGTGCGTGTGCTGCTCGTGTCGCGCAATCTGGCCTTTTACGTGAGTCCCGACGGAGCGAACTGGCGGCGCATCGCGCAAATTGACGCCCGCCCCGGCGCGCCGGGCGCGGCGCCGAAGATCATGCTCGGGCGCGGATTCACGGGCGACAATCCGGATTTGTGCAACGACGCGTACAAAGATGCGCGCTCGACGAACAAATCGTATTTTTCCGATCTGAGCATTGTTGCCAGGCCGCCCGCGATCAAGCCGGACGGTCCTGATCTTGCCAAAAAAGAAACGTGGGACCAGACGCTGGCTGCGCTGGAGCCGGCGCAGATTCCGCGCACGTGGAATTACCTGTCACCGGCGACCGACAGCGCGTTTTGGAATTCGAAGGAATGGGTGCAGAACGACAATTGGGCCGCGATCAAAGATGCGGCAGGCCGCAACGCGAAATTCGGCACGTGGACCAAACCGGAGGACGAAGAAGATCCGCTGCTCGATCTGCGCGAAAGCGTGCCGACGGCGAAGAATTCGACAATGCTGCTCAAGACCGAGATCGATTGGCCTGTGTCGGGCGAAGCGATGCTCTGGTTCGATTCGGTTGAGCCGAGCAAAATATTAGTCAACAACCTTCCGATCTACGCCAGCGACGGAAACGAGTGGTGGCGCGAGCGGCATCCGGTGAAGGATCGCAGCGGCTTGCCGGTGCGATTCAACAAAGGCAAAAACACGCTCAAAGTCGCGCTGCGGATGGTGCGCGGCGATCAGGCATTTTATTGCCGCGTGGAGCGCAACGATCCGGCATACCGCATTGGCTTGCTCCAAAAAATGCTGGAGTATTTTCCGGTACCATCGGCGGATTGGCGGCCGGCGCATGCGCTGCTTGATCTTGCGCGGCGGCGCGAAGAGTCGTTCGATTTTCGCGGCGCGCTGGCAGGATACAGCGCGGCGCTGAGCGCGCTCAAAAATGATCAAGAGAGCCGCTTGCGCGCGTTCGAGGGAAAATTGCGCGTGTACGCGTTTCTGCGCGATTTCGACAGCGCGATGAAAACAGCGGAAGAATATCTCGCCGCATATCCGCACGAAGACAGCGCGGCCAGCGCGATGCGCGCGGTGCTGCGTTTTGAAACGCTGGCTGGCCACGCCGCGGCTGCGCGCGAGCGCTTAAAAAAGTGGAGTGCTCAGGGCGGCCCATTGAGCGCCGTGGAGATGACGCAAGTGATCGCGGGCGCGCTGGCCGAATCGGGCGCGCGCGGCGAATTTCTGGCGACGCTCGACGAAATAGCCGCGATGCAGGAATTAAAATCCGACGACCGCGCCATCGCAGCGCTTGAAAGCGGAATTTGGCGCTGGGAGTATGAACGGCAGGCTTCGCGCGGAAATCCATCCGCGAATCCCGCGGAACAAACACGCGCGGTGAATTCGATTTTGGGCGCCATTGAGATGCTGCCGGGCGCGAAAAATACGGCCGTGAAACTAGTCGTACAGGACGCGAAGTCCGATTTGCAGAGCAAGAATTACGAGCGCGCGTTTGGCACGGCGTGGGGCGCGGCGTCGATGGCGCTGCTCGCGTCGGATGCGGATGCGTCGTACTACTTCGTGCTCAATCAGGCGCATCCAATTTCGCTGCCGCTCTTTGATAAAAACAAGAACGAGATCAAAGATCAAAATCAATTCCGCGAGGAAGCGTGGAATAGATTGCGCGAAAAATGCGGCGATCCGGTGTGGGCCGGGAAGTGGCGCATCGTCGCCTTCAAGCGCGGCGGCAATGCCGCGGACGGCGATGTGAAAGGACCTGAAACCAATTCGGAATCGAACGCGCGCTATGGCGACAAAGGCTGGACGGAGATCGAGCCGGAAGCCGACAAGACCGAGCGCGGCGAATTTGGTTTCGACGTGCGGCGCTTTGCCGGCGACGCTCAAGTAGCGTATCTTGCGCGCGAGTTTGATGTGTCTGTTTCCGGCGACACGCAAATTCATCTTTCGAACGCGGGCACGTGGGCCGCGTGGGTTGACGGCAAACCGATCGGCCACGACTTGAGCGCAGATGTGTACAAGATCGAAGCCGATCGCCTTCCGATTCATTTCGAAAAAGGACGGCATCGCTTGATGGTGCGCGTGGAAATGCCGGCCGAAGGCGCGGTGCCGCTGCGCGCGCGGATTGGAACGGAGCCGCAGTTGGCGATGCTGCTGTATTGCACGGCGCTGGCGGCGCGGCAATTTCCAGTGAGCATGGCCGACCGCATGGGGGAGCTCAATGGCCTGCGCGACGCGATGGCGCGGCGCACCGGCCCGGAAGCGCTGATTGCGTTTTCCAACGCGGTCAGCCACCTCTATGACGATCAACGCTGGTTTGCGTTCGACCAGTTGATTTGGGCGTCGCAGATTTTGCATGAGATGAATCAGGACGCGCAGTCGATTCGCGCGCTGCGGAGCGCGTTGCAGCGGCTTGAAGACGGCGCCGATTATCAAGGTCGCGCGCAAAAGGCGCTGGAGCTTTCGCGCGTGCTGGCGCGCGCATTGGTGCGCGAAGGGGATATTACTGCCGCGGACGTTGTTCTGCGCGACGCGAGCAACCGGCATCCGCTGCCGCTCGGCGAAGCGGCGCAATGCGTGGCGTGGCGCGGCGTGCTGCGCTGGGAATTTGGACTGAGCCAGGCGGCGCTGCCGTTTTTCGAACGCTGCGCGCGCGAAGGAAGATTGCCGGACGAAGCGCGGCAGTTGGTGTCCCCGGGTCTGGAATGGGCGCGCAGTTACCGGCCGGAGCGCGTCGGTTTCGAAGGCTCGCGCGACGTTCAAGCGCTGCTGGACGCGGTAAAGCGGCAGCTCGATGGCGCGCCTGACGACGTGGAAAAAGCGATGCGTGGATTGAGCGAGATTCTGCGCAACTCCTCGAATTCGCTGGTGAAAGTGCACGAAACGCCGTTCGCGATGCGCTTCGTCGGCGCGCGCGAATACATTCGCGCGATGCTGGACGCGATGCCGCCGGCGCAGCGCGATGTGTATCAGAAGGTGGTGGGCGAAGCGGCGGCGAAGCGTTTGAAAGCCGTGGCCGAGAACGATCCGGCGGAGCTTGAAAAGGCGGCGCTTGAATTTCCGCACACGAACGAATCGCGCGCGGCGCTGGGGCGCGCGGGCGATTTGTATTTCGACCGCGGACACTACGGGCAGGCGGCGTCGCTATATCAAACGCTGCTGCGCGAACCGCTGACGCCGGAGCAAAGCGCGCTGGCGCTCGCGAAGCTTGCGCTCGCCCAGGCGCAGCATGGACAGAAGGCGGAAGGCGAGGCCGCGCTCAAGCGTTTGGCCGCGGAATTTGCTTCCGTAAGCGTGAAGCTCAAAGGCGAACCCACTACCGGCTCAGCGCTCGCGGAACGCCTGAAGAAACATGTTGCGGAAGTCAGCACGACCGAGCACGGCGAAGGCGATCAACTGCGTTTCATGGGCGGACTGACGCGCACGGGCGCGCTGCGCGGCCCGGCGCCGGAACCGGGCGGCGTGGTCTGGGCGCAGCCGGTGATTGCGTCGGGGGCGCTGGAGCGTGCGCGGAGCACGTTCGGCATCGACGGCCCGCCGCATCTTCAATCGCATCCGGTGACCGACGGCACGCGCGTGTTCATTGGCGCGATGGAGTCGTTGCGCGCAATCGAACTCAATTCGGGCAACATCCTTTGGACGCAAACGTGGGCCGGCGGCAGCGCAAGCGCGAACGGCACGTTCACCGGATTTCCGTCGAGCTGTCCGCTGATCATTGGCGGAAAAGTGATCGTGCGCGCGCAGTCGGTCTATTCATCGTTGAAATGTTTCGACGCCGCGAGCGGTTCGCCGCGCTGGTCGAGCGACGCGCAAACGGAATTGCGCAAGCTGGTTTGGATTTCGGATCCCGCGGCGGCCTATGGCATGGTCTACGCCGAATACATCGAGCCGGGCGATTTCGACGTGCACGGCGTTGCGGCATTGGACGTCGAGACGGGACGATTGCGCTGGCGCTGTCCGCTGGCGAGCGGTCTGACGGGCATCAAAGTGGGTGACGCCGCGTATTATCAGGCGTCGAACCATCTCGGGCCGGCGGCGATTGACGCGGGTGAAATCTACATCGAAACCGGGCTCGCCTCGGTCGCCGCGATCAATGCGTTCAACGGCGAAGCGCGCTGGGTTTCGAGTTACCCGCGCATGCAACTGGGCGACTTGAGGCGCGGGCGGACGAACGTGTTCGATTTGTCCGCGCGCATGAGGGACATTTTTTCAAGCGGGCCGACGCCGCCGATGGTGCTGGGCCAGTTGGTCATCGCCGCGCCACGCGACGGAAACGGCGTGATGGCCTTTGACCGGCGCGACGGCCATTTGATCTGGCAGCGCGACATGGTTGGGTGCCGCTTTGTGGCTGGAATCGCGGGCGGAAATATTCTGGCGTGCGACGACGGTGTGACAGCATTGAATGCGGAGACGGGGGTGACCGCGTGGCGCTTGCCTTTAGAAGGGCAGATTCTGCAAGGAACGCCGACGCTGTCGGGCGCCGTGCTCTATCTTCCGACGCGCGGCGCGTGGCTGCGCGTCGATGCGTTGAAAGGAATGGTCATTGGTTCGACGCCGTGGGATTCGCGCATCGGACCAGCCGCGAACGCGCTGATTACGAGCAGCCGCATCGTCGCTGTGAATGAACGAACGGTAATCGGATTTGCGACGAGCAGCGGCGAGGCGGAGAGCACCAGCGCCAGCGCACTGCCATACTACGACGCGCGGCGATTGGAAGCGGAAGGGCATCTCGAAGAGGCAGCGCAGCGTTACGCGGATGCGCTGAAAAACAAGAGCGCAGGCTCAGCGCTGCTGGCGTTGACGGCGCGAGTTCGCTTGCTGAAACTATTGGGGCGGCGCGACGAAGCGCTGGCCGAATTGACTCGCTTCGAACACGACGCGCCACCGGATTTGTCGGCGATGGGTGGATTGTGGAAGACGAAGCGCGACGCGGTCGTGCGTTCGCTGCGCAGAAATCTGGGAGAGACGATCACCAATCCCGACGCGGGAAAAAGCGATCCGCCGGACGCGCTCAACGGCGTGCTGGTGTATTCGTATTTTCTGCCCGGGGAAAATCCGCAACTGAGCCGCTTCAGCGACGACCCGCCCAACCGCGTTTACACGCGGCTCAATGGCGATATTCAGGCGCTCACCGTCGGTTCGACGCCCGAAGTTTTGTGGAGCTCGTATGTCGGCACGCAAGTCAAACGCCTGGCCGCCGGCGACTCACTGCTGGCGGCGGTCGGCGAACGTGACATCGCGGTGCTGGACCGCGACACCGGCGAAACGCTCTCGCACGTGACGCTTGCGAGCAACGACGTGGAACTCAAAGACCGCCGCGGCGCGAAGCGGCGCGTCGAGCCGCAAGGCGAGGCGTTCGTCACCGCGTGCGCGGGCGGCGAGCGCGTGTACGCGGCCAGCGACGCGCGCGTGGGCGCCTGGAATGCGTGGAGCGGCAAACCGATTTGGGAGCGCGCGACGATCGACGAACGGACGATTGCGAACGGATTTTCAGTGAGCGGCGGCGCGCTGGTGCGCGTGTACAGCCGGCGCGACGAGGTGTTCGTGACGACGTACGATTGCGCAACGGGGGCGGAGTTGAAACTGCTGCCGCTTGACCATCAGCAGCGCGCAGTATTCACGCAGGATTTTCATTATTTGCTTGGGCGCATGAACGGGCGGCTCACCTGCGTGGATTTGACAAAGCTCGCCGTATTGTGGCGAAAAGATTTTCCCGATTTGGATACTGTTTACGCGACGGTCGATTTTACGCCCGACGGAATCATTCGCTATGCCGGCCCGAGCCGCCGTGACGGGAACCGCCACATCGTTCGGTACATCGACACGGCGACCGGCAACGATGCCGCGCCGGAATTCACCGATGCGCAAGGCGTGGAATCCGACCGCGGGCAATATGCGATCACGGAGCGCGGCTACAAAATTTCGCGCTTGAAAGCCGGCGCCAACGGCGGCGTCGAAACGGTGTGGACGCTGAAACCGCAGCAGGAGAACGGTGCGGATTTCTCGTTTGCGCGCGCGTTCATTGCCGGCCCGCTGTTTCATTGCGTGTTTGTGCGCGCGTTCGACAACGGAAATCGCGAGCAATTCTTTGTGCGCACGCTGTCGTGGGATTCGGGGCAGCGCGTGATGGAGCAGGTGCTGCCGGGCACGCCGCTGAGCGGAATCAACGCATCCACTGGGCAGCGATTTTTGGCGTCTACGTTCATTCAGGCTGGCGGGTCGCTGGCATACACAACGAAGGAGGGAATCTTTTTCGTGCGCCCGCGCGGCGCGACGGTGGCGCAGGCGGCGGAGAGTTTTCAAGCGGAGTTGAACGACCCGGCAGCGGTGCCGGAGCGGATCAAAGATGTGCGGCGCGGATTGGCGGGAATCGAGCAGCCCGAAGCGATGACGTTCATCACGCCGGCGAATGCGCGCATCGACGGCGATTTGTCCGAATGGAGCACGACCGAGCCGATTGTGTTGTCGCACCGCTCCGACTACGTGCCGCTGAGCGAGGGCGCCGTCTGGGACGGAGCTGGAAAGTTGTCGGCGAAAATTTACACGGGCTGGAGCCGCGAGGGCGTGACGGTCGCGGTGGACGTGACCGACGGCTCGCCGTGTTCGCCGCGCCCCGGCGCTGAGACCACAACGGGCGACCGCGTGCGCATTGTCATGGACGCGCGCGACGGCGAAAATTCCGCGATAGATCCGAACGAATGTTTTGTGGGCACGCTGGCGCTGGTCAACGGCGCGTCGTTTTTCACGCAGGAAAGCGGCGCGGTCTCGGACAACGGCGTTCGCGCGGAAGGCAAGGCGGCGCCGTCGGTATCTGGGCGCGGGCGGCAGTATGAAGTGTTTGTGCCTTGGGCAGTGTTGCGGCGCGACTCGATCGAGCGCGCCAGCGACCGGCGCGAAGTGCGGCTGGGCGTGGCGGTCTACGATGGCGACGAGAGCGGCACGCGCGGCGCTCTGCAATGGGGCGCGGGCGTGACGATGCCCAGCGCGGTGCCGATGTGGCTGGGGCGCTTGACGCTGCTGGATGTGTCCGCAGAAAAAGTCGAGCGTTACCGGCAAGTGATCGCGCTCGCGCCGGGCAGCGCGGAGGCGCTCAAATTCATGCGCTTGATATTGTTGAGCAAGCGCGGGCCGGAGGCTGAGAACGAACGGATTCAGGAGTTGGAGAAATTTATTTCGGAACATCCGCAATCGGCGAACACCGCCAAGGCGCTCTCGTTATTGCGCGAAACATTGCGGCGCATTGGCGAAAAAAATGGGGCCGGGCGCGTCGAGAAATTTGCGAAAAAAGCAAATGTGCCGGAATCGATTCACCACGCGCTGGACGACGGCTTTCACGTGTGGGTTTATCCGGACCCGCACAAGCCGCCGCAGATGATCATGTTCCAATTTTCAAATCTCGATTACACCAGCGGCACGCAGCGTGCGTATTGGGGCTTGCCGACAGTAGGGTGGGGGAGGGAAGGGACGTTGTCGCTTAAAAAACTTGGCGAAATTCCCAAGCCCGGTGAGTGGACGGAATTGCGCGTGTCGGCGCTTGATTTCGATTTGGAAACGCTGGAAATCAAAACGTTCGCGCTGACGGCGAGCGGCGGCCAAGTGTACTTCGACCGCGCCGCATGCACGGCCGGCGGCAAGGAAACGGTTTTGTTCGACGACAGTCTGCCGGCGAATTGGACGACGCAATTCAGCGAAATCAAATTCGTAGGTCAGCCGCATCACGACGGCGCAAAAAGTTTGACCTTTGTCGCGCCATTTCAAACGGACGTTTACAACACGCATTTTTATTTGAAGAACAATCAGCCGATCATCGATTTTCAAGGCGTGCGGATGGCCGACGAAGCCGTCAAGAATCCGGCGAAGTATCAGGAGACATGCCGCAAGGCCGCGCAGATCATTCACGACACGCCGGAGGGGCTGGCGTTTTTGCGGCGCGCGATGGAGATGACGGAAGGCGACGAGAAGACGCGCTGCGCGAAGGCCGTTGCGGAGCTGCGCGATTTTATGAAGCGCAACATGGGTTCGCCGAATGCGTACGATGCGCTGCATCTGGCGCGCAGTTATTTCGAGCGCTGCGAAGCGCAGGATCCGATGGCGAAATGCGCCGAGTTCATCGCGGACGTGAAGCCGCCGCTGAACGCGGTGCGCGCATTTTACGGCGACTTCGCGCCGGGTTGGATGGAGTGGCGCGTGCTCGGGCCGTTTTCAGCGGTGGGCGAACGGCGCGGGATGGAGACGTCGATGGAGCCGGAACGCGCGGTCGATCTGGCTTTCAAGTCGCAGAACATGGGGCGCGAGATCGCGTGGAAAAAAATATCCGGCAAAAATAAGAACAACGATCCGGTGATCGATTTGCGCGCGCAGATGGGCGCGGAACGCGAATCGTACCGCGGGCCGTATTTCGGCTATGCGTACACGAAATTCAACTGTCCGACGGCGCGCAAAGCGCTGCTGGCATTCGGGGCGGATGACGTGATTTCGATCTGGGTCAACGGCAAGCGCGTCGTCAACGAACTGTACACGTCCGCGCGAAAAGACAAAGAAACCGCGGAAGTGCAATTGCGCAGCGGCGAAAACGAAATTCTGATCAAAGTGGGCGTACAGCGCGACAGGCTGCTGCTGGTCTTCCGGCTCGCGGATTTGGACGGGCGGCCGTTTGATGACGTCCGGAACGAATAGGCGCGCCGGAGACGCGCTCTACGAAAAAAGTTTTTTGCCGATATTTCGAATGCACGAGTGCGCACGCTAGGGACTGACGAGCCGGAATCTCGTTATTTTTGTTTTTCAAAAATTGCCCGGATAATTCAGTGAAGTCTTGAAAGGCCGCTCCGTCCATGCTTGCCGACGAGCGCAGTGGCGTCGTCGTTTCACGAAAACAGCTTGGAAAGGATGGTTGGTCATGCGGAAGTTACTCGCGTCGTGTGTTGTGTTGATCTTAGGCTCCTGCGCAGCGTTTGCGTCCGACTTTAGCGGCGCTGCGGCCATGGCTGGCGTGCCTGCGGCGCATGAAGAGACGGTCAAGCAATCGGTTTTTTTGTTCTGCCCGCACAAAGAAGGGGCCGGCGCGTGGTCGCTGTACGCCGTCGCTGACAAGAACGATCCGTCCAAAATCCTGGCGCTGGGATTGGAGGAACTTTCCGGCAAAAACTCGAAGGAGAACACGTACAAGGGCGTGCTGAACGCCCAGAAAGATCCATCCACGCCGCGCAGTGAACTGTCGCATTTGGACGCGCGCGAGTTTTCCGGCGGGCGTTTGCAGGGGAAAGATTTGCTGTCGATCAAAGTCGAACCGGTGTCTGATTATTTCAAGCTGACCATCGACGCGCGCGTGAGTAGCGATGGACATTTTGTCGTTGGCGGACCCGAGCAGGGCCGGCGCGACGTGATTCTCAAGTACAGTAGCGTGTACAAAACCTGGCAGGCCAAAGCGCTCAAACTGGAGGACGTCGCGGGCCAAAACGCCGTCGGCAAATACGCGATGACGCTGACGGGGATCGTGTTCACCGTCGGCACGACGATGGTCTCGCGCATTTGCGCCGTGGACGAATTTGGGAAAGCGGTGATGTTGATGGACCGGTAACGCGGATTCAAGATTCAAAATTCAAGATTCAAGGATTCAAGGTCAGAGTGTGCTTTGAGCGCTGATCTTGAATCCGCTTTTTTTTCTCGCTTCGTTGGCGCCTCACTTTTTCTTTGCGGGTTCCTCCCACTTCGCTCCAGCCGCCTCCAAAATCGGCTTCGCCATTTCTTTTCCATTCACGCCCAGAATATATTTCTCCGCCTCCGCTTCTCC